>ERZ809769.812-NODE-812-length-7341-cov-5.72276_pt1 | contig 7341 bp, 4 predicted proteins | sample MGYA00520276_ERZ809769 | MGnify/ENA primary metagenome ERZ809769 (study PRJEB31588, sample SAMN03401199) | human gut metagenome | study: EMG produced TPA metagenomics assembly of the PRJNA231909 data set (A prospective, longitudinal analysis of the... | reverse complement strand
GCTCTTCCGATCTCTGCCCGGCGACCAGCACGGACGATACTATACCTATACGGTCACAGTGGATGGCATTTCGCGCCAGACCGGCGACCCCTATGCCCGTGCGGCAGGCGTGAACGGCACCCGCAGCATGATCGTGGACCTTGCCCGCACCGCCCCCTCCGGGTGGGAGCGGGATGTGCGTCCGGTCATCCCGCCGGAGCAGCGCGCGGTGTGGGAGGTGAGCGTGCGCGACTTCTCGCAGGATGCTGCCAGCGGCGTGCGCCCGGCATGGCGGGGCAAGTTCATGGCCTTTACCCAGCAGGGCACCACCCTGCACGGGGACGGCATCCACCCCACCTGCCTGAACTACCTCCGGCGTCTGGGCGTGAAGTATGTGCAGCTGATGCCCATTTTTGATTTTGGCAGCGTGGACGAGGCAAAGCCGCTGCTGCGGCAGTACAACTGGGGCTATGACCCCACCAACTACAATGTGCCCGAAGGCAGCTATTCCACCGACCCCACCCGCGGCGAGGTGCGCATCCGGGAGTGCAGGGAAATGATCGCAGCCCTGCACGCGGCGGGCATCGGTGTGGTGATGGATGTGGTGTATAACCACATGTACCGCAATGAGAACCCGCTGAACGACACCGTGCCCTGCTACTTTTTCCGCCAGAACGAGGACGGCAGCTTTTCCAACGGCAGCGGCTGCGGCAACGAATTTGCCAGCGAGCGGCCCATGGCCCGGCGGTATATGATCGATTCCATCCTCTACTGGGCGCAGGAATACCACATCGACGGCTTCCGGTTCGACCTGATGGGTCTGTACGACGTGGAGACCATCAATGCGGTGCGCGCCGCGCTGGATACGCTGCCCGGCGGGCGGGATATCCTGATGTACGGCGAGCCGTGGCAGGGCGGCGGCAGCCAGCTGCACCGGTACGAGGCCAACAAGGCGAATCTGGCCATGCTGAACGAGCGCATCGGCATCTTCTGCGACGACACCCGCGACACCATCAAGGGCGGCTGCTTCAACGCCCGGGAGCCGGGCTATGTGGAGGGCAGGCCCGGCAGCTTCTGGGACATCGGTGGCGCAGTGGCGGCATGGTGCCGCAGCGACCGTCTGCCGCCCCACGCGCCCAGCCAGATCGTGAGCTATGTTTCCGCCCACGACAACTTCACCCTGTGGGACAAGCTGCTACTGGTGCGGTACGAAAAGCCGGAGTTCACGGCGGCAGACAGCACAGCCCTTGCCCAGAACCGGCTGGCGGCGGGCATTTGCCTGACCAGCTTCGGCCTGCCTTTCCTGCAGGCGGGCGAGGAGTTTGCCCGCACCAAAAAAGGGAAGGAAAACAGCTACCGCTCTTCGCCTGCGCTGAACCGGCTGGACTGGGAGCGGGCCGAAAAATACCATGCGCTGGTGGACTACTACCGCGGCCTGCTGGCGCTGCGGGCAAGGTTCCCGCAGCTTTCCAGCACCGACCCCCACGCGCCGGATGCCCTGTACTTTTTCTCACTGGAGCAGCCGCTGGTGGGCTGGCAGCTGCCCGCCCAGTGGGGCGACGGCGCAGCATGGCAGGCGCTGTGCGTGTTCTATAACCCCACCGAGATCAGCAAAGCCGTGCCGCTGCCGGTTGGGCGCTGGCAGATGCTGAGCGACGGCATCTCGTCCAGCCTGTGGCGCGGCCCGGCAAGAGTGTATGAGCACGAGGCCGTGCTGATGCCTTACAGTGCCACCATCTTTGGACAGATATAAAAACAGGAGCGGATGGAAAACTCTCATCCGCTCCTGTTTTCTATTTTGCTCAGCTGTTGGAAGCCGTCTTTTCGCCCAGTGTCACATTAACCGTCTGCATCTGGCCGTCGCGTGCAATGGTGATGGAAAGCGTATCGCCTGCTGCGTGCTTCTGCATCAGGGTGCCAAGGTCGTCCTTGGAGGCGATCTCGGTGCCGTCCACGCTCACGATGCGGTCACCGGCCTGCAGGCCTGCCTTTTCGGCAGGGCCGCCCTTGACCACCTCCACAACGTAAACGCCGTAGGCATTCACGCCCAGTTGAGAAGCAGTCTGTGCGTCGGTCACGGCCAGATAGGTGATGCCCAAATAAGGCCGTCCGGTCACATAGCCGTTCTCCAGCAGTTCCTGTGCCACCTTGATGGCATCGTTGATGGGAATGGCAAAGCCCAGACCCTCTGCATCGCTGGAAGAGGATTTTGCATTCACAATGCCGACCAGCTCACCGTTCATATTGAACAGGCCGCCGCCGGAGTTGCCGGGGCTGACCGAAGCATCCATCTGGATCAGGGACATGGTGTTCACAGAGCTGCTGCCCTGAATGGTGACGCTGCGGTTCAAAGCGCTGATCATGCCGCCGGTGACGGTGCCGCCCAGCTCACCCAGCGGGTTGCCCACAGCCATCACGCTCTGGCCCACCTTCAGGCTGTCGCTGTTGCCCACGGTGGCGGGGGTCAGGCCGTCAGCATCGATCTTGATGACCGCGATATCGCTGGTGGTATCTTCGCCCACAAGGGTGGCGGTGTAGTCCTTGTCACCAATGGTAACGGTGATGGTGGAAGCGCCGTCCACCACATGTGCACAGGTGAGGATGTAGCCGTCCGAGCTGATGATCACGCCGCTGCCGGCACCGCTCTCCACCTGATTCTGGCCGTACCACGACCACTGAGAGTAGACCACCTGCTCCGTAGTGATGACCACCACGCTGGGGCTGACCAGATCAGCCACCTGTTCAGTGGTCAGGCTGCTGCCGCTGCTGGATGCTGCGGTGATGGAACTATCCGAACCGGATGCACTGTCGGCCGTAGAGGAAGGTGCCACCTGCTGAATGACCACCTTGCCGCTGCCGCCAAACTTTGCCCCCACAAAGCCGCCCGCAAAGCCCATGGCTGCGGCCAGCACCAGCGCCACGGCGCTGCGTACAACGCGCTTGCCGTTGAACTTTTTCTTCTTTTTAGGGGGCTGCGCGTCCTGCGGCTGTACCGGATGTACCGGCGGCGTTGCACCGCCTGCGCCGTTGTCTGTCTGCGGGGCGGTGTAAGCGGTCTCCGGTTCCGGCTGCGGGTCGTTGTACTGGTTGGCGGTGTTCATGCCGCTGCTGCCCACATTGGGATAACCGGTATCTCCGCTTTCGTTTTTATCCTGAGAGGAATAATCATATTCCCATTTGTTCTCATTGTCCATGCTGATACTTCCTTTCCGTAAGGGATACGTCCACAGGAGCCCTGTTCCTTTGAACTGCTCCTATTGTAACCATCAATTGTGAAAATCAATCGCGCGCGCCGTGAAGAAACTGTGAAATAAAGACGCACTTTCCGCCCTTGACAGCGGCCTTTGCGCTTGCTATTGTAAAAGCGTAAATTCAGGAGGAACACACCATGGAACTGCACCGCACAGACGAGGGCTTTGCCCTCTATAAGGAAAAAACACAGATCGGCTTCTGCGCGCTCACGCCCGCCGCAAAGGGGGCTGCCATCACCGCGTTTGGCATCGAACCGCAGTGGCGGCGCAAAGGCTACGGCTCCTATCTATTAAAAGAAACTTTGCGCGCCTACGCCGGATACGACCGCGAAAAGGCTACCGTATTTACCGCCCCGCTGCCCACCGATGCCGCAGAGCTTGCGTTCTGGGCAAAGTTCGGCTTTGCGGCAGAAGGCAGGCAGCTGGTACGCCGCCGCACGCCGGACCTGACCGCCGTCAAGTTCGTGCAGGACTTTCTGGCCGCACAGCTGGCACAGCCGCGCCTTTGCATCGATGCTACTTGCGGCAACGGCGGCGACACGGCCTTTCTGTGCGGCATCACCGCGCCGGAAGGAAAGGTAGTCGGCTTTGACGTGCAGGAAGCTGCCATTGCATCCACCCGGAAGCATCTGGAGCAGCTGGGCGTGCCTGCCGCCCGGTATGAGCTGCACTGCCAAAGCCACGCAGACCTTTTACAGGTTGTGCAGCCCGGCACGGCAGATGCGGTGATGTTCAACTTTGGCTGGCTGCCCGGGGCCGACCACGCAGTGTTCTCCACCGCGCAGAGCAGCATCCCCGCCCTGCAGGCGGCTTTGGAAGCCGTGCGCCCCGGCGGCGTGGTGAGCGCCATCCTCTACAGCGGGCAGGTCATCGGCACGGATGAAAAGCAGACGGTGCTGGAATATCTCCGGGCACTTCCGCTCAAAAGTTTTACCGTTCTGGTGTGTGATTTTGCCAACTGGGCCGAAACCGCCCCTCTGCCCTGCATCATCCTGAAAAAATAACGAAAACACTTGCATTATGGAGCGTTTTCGGATAAAATAGGGTACGTATGTGTAAAAATATACTCCTTCCGTCATCGCTGCGCGATGCCACCTCCCTCTGAGAGGGAGGCTTTGGCAGGGCGAGAAGCTTTTCCTTTTCGCCAGAGGCTCCCTCATTGAGGGAGCTGTCACGGCATCAGCCGTGACTGAAGGAGTTCCATCCATTTCAGGAGAAATACTAGTTTATGACAAATCGTGAAGAAATCGAGCGCCGCCGGACGTTTGCGATCATCAGCCATCCCGACGCCGGTAAGACCACTCTGACCGAAAAGCTGCTGCTGTACGGCGGAGCCATCAATCAGGCAGGCTCCGTCAAGGGCAAGCAGAGCGCAAAGCACGCCGTGTCCGACTGGATGGACATTGAGAAGCAGCGCGGTATTTCCGTCACCTCTTCTGTCCTGCAGTTCAACTACGCGGGCAAGTGCGTGAACATTCTGGACACCCCGGGCCATCAGGACTTCTCGGAGGACACCTACCGCACCCTGATGGCGGCAGACTCTGCCGTCATGGTCATCGACGCCGCAAAGGGCGTTGAGGCACAGACCATCAAGCTGTTCAAGGTGTGCACCCTGCGCCACATCCCCATCTTCACCTTCATCAACAAGATGGACCGCGAAGCCCGCGACCCCTTTGAGCTGATGGAGAACATTGAGGAGATTTTGGGCATCAAGACCTACCCCATGAACTGGCCCATCGGCTGCGGCAAGGAGTTCAAGGGCGTGTTCGACCGCAACACCCGCAAGGTGCTTGCTTTCTCCAGCGACGGCCGCGCCAATGGCGTCAAGAAGGTCGAGGAGACCGAAGCCGAGCTGGGCGATGCCGCGCTGGACGAGCTGCTGACCCCCTATCTGCACCAGCAGCTGGTGGACGAAATTGAGCTTCTGGACGGCGCTGCCGAGGAGTTTGACCTCGACCGCGTGCTGCGCGGCGAGCTGAGCCCCGTGTTCTTCGGCTCTGCGCTGACCAACTTCGGCGTCGAGCCCTTCCTCGAGAACTTCCTCCGCCTCACCCCCACCCCGCTGGCCCGCGTGGACAGCCTGACCGGCGAGGCCGTTGACCCCTGCCGCGATGAGTTCTCGGCCTTCATCTTCAAAATTCAGGCCAACATGAACAAGGCCCACCGCGACCGTATCGCCTTCATGCGCATCTGCTCGGGCAAGTTCGAGCGCGGCATGGAAGCCTACCACGTGCAGGAGGGCAAGAACATCAAGCTGGCCACCGGCACCCAGCTGATGGCGCAGGACCGCGCCATCGTCGATGAAGCCTACGCAGGCGACATCATCGGCCTGTTCGACCCGGGCATCTTCTCCATCGGCGACACCCTGTGTACCGGCAAGAAGAAGGTCGAGTTCGCCGGCATCCCCACCTTCTCCCCTGAGCACTTTGCCCGCATCGAGCAGAAGGACACCATGAAGCGCAAGCAGTTCGTGAAAGGCATGGAGCAGATCGCTCAGGAGGGCGCTATCCAGATCTTCCGCGAAGTGGGCGGCGGCATGGAAGAAGTCGTGGTCGGCGTCGTCGGCGTGCTGCAGCTGGAAGTGCTGGAGTACCGTCTGAACACCGAGTACAACGTCGAGATCCGGATGCAGCAGCTCCCCTTCGAGCAGCTGCGCTGGATCCAGAACGACCCCGACACTTACGTCCTGCGTGACCTCGACCTCACCAGCGACACCAAGGCCGTCGAGGACATGAAGGGCAACCGCCTGCTCCTGTTTACCTCCGATTGGGCTATCCGCTGGGCTGAAACGCACAATGAGACGTTAAAGCTGAGCGAATTTGGCAATATTTAAGTTACAGGTTCCCAAGAGCTGCTGTGCAGAAGACCTGCATGGCAGCTCTTTTTGGAATAAATCTAAAATGCAACAATATATACCAGTCAGCGACAACACCCCCCTTCGCGGGGCGCTGCCGGAAAAGAAGGTAACGATTTATGGAAAAACGTAACATTGGCAAAAGCGGCCTCTCCGCACCATTTCTGGGGCTTGGCACCTGGGCCATCGGCGGCGGCAGCTGGTGGGGCGACAACGACGACGCCCTGTCGGTAAAAGCCATCGAGACTGCCGTGGAGCAGGGCATCACCTGGATAGACACCGCCCCCATCTACGGCCTTTACCACAGCGAAGAGGTGGTGGGCGAAGCCTTGCGCCACATCGACCGGGACAAGGTCATCCTCTCCACCAAGTGCGGCCTCGAGTGGCGGCACGAAAGCCCCGTTCTCCACAAGGTGGTGGACGGCGTGCAGACCTACCGCGACCTGTCGGCCAAGAGCATCATTGAGGACGTGGAAGACAGCCTGCGCCGTCTCGGCACCGACCATCTGGACGTGCTCTACACCCACTGGCAGACGCCGGACCTTTCCATCTTCCCGCTGGAAGAGACCGTCGAAGCCATGATGAAGCTCAAGGAGCAGGGCAAGATCCGTGCCATCGGCGCGTCCAACACCACCGCTGAGTTCATCCGCGGCTACTGCAAATACGGCCAGCTGGATGTCATCCAGGAAAAATACAGCCTGCTGACCCGCCGCATCGAAAAGCAGCTGCTGCCCACCTGCAAGGAGCTGGGCGTGTCCATTCAGGCTTATTCTCCCTTGGAGCAGGGCCTGCTCACCGGCAAGGTGACCATGGACACCACCTACCCCGAGGGCAGCACCCGGAACACGAACCCCTGCTTCCAGCCCGCCCGCCGGGTGCAGGCCATCCGGCTGCTGGACAGCTGGTCTGACCTCTGCGAGAAGTACCACTGCACCAAGGCGCAGCTGGTCATTGCCCTGACGGCCCGGATGATCCCCGGCCTGCACGTTCTGTGCGGCGCACGGACGCCGGAGCAGGCCATCGACAACGCTGGTGCGCTCCACATCGCACTGGAAGGCGCCGACGCCGTCCAGATGAAGTGGGACGTGGACGCGATTTCCTGAGCAAAACCGCAGATATGAAATGAGCAGAGCCTCCACCGAAAGGTAGAGGCTCTGCTCGTTTTATATCTGGATTCTTTATGATAAACTGGAAGTTGTTATTGTAAATCATTTTTTGATATTTCAATCGATGGATAGTGCTCTAGATCGGAAGAGC
>ERZ809769.781-NODE-781-length-7574-cov-4.62136_pt1 | contig 7574 bp, 5 predicted proteins | sample MGYA00520276_ERZ809769 | MGnify/ENA primary metagenome ERZ809769 (study PRJEB31588, sample SAMN03401199) | human gut metagenome | study: EMG produced TPA metagenomics assembly of the PRJNA231909 data set (A prospective, longitudinal analysis of the... | reverse complement strand
AGCCGCCGAAGCAGCCGCGGTTCTGGATGATGGAGAACTGCACCTCCCGGATGGCAGGCACACCGCCCATGGCCTCGTAGATGGGGTGGCAGCGGCGGGTGTACGGCAGGGCGTAGACCTTATCCAGCTCCCAGCGGACGAGGGGCTTTGCGGGGATGTTCTGCACGAGGTACTTCTCGCTCTGCTTCTGGACGATGATATTGCCGCTGACGACGTCCTGATTGTCCATCTGGATGCGGCAGGCTTTCGCATAGGCCACCTTATCGGAGGCGACCTTCCTGAAGCCCGCGCACTCCACATACCGCTCGGGCAGGTGGTCGAAGTCGGTCAGGTAGCAGGTGCCGTCCACATCGGTGATGCTCTCCACCGGCTCTCCTGCCGCCAGACGGCGGGCGATCTCCACGGTCTGGTGTTCCCCCATGCCGAAGCTGATGATGTCTGCGCCAGAGTCCTCGGCGATGCTGGGCAGGACGGTGTCCAGCCAGTAGTCGTAGTGGGCAAAGCGGCGGAGCGACGCCTCCAGACCGCCCAGAATGACGGGCAGGTCGGGGTATGCCTGCTTGGCAAGTCTGGTGTAGACGGTGGCGCTGCGGTCGGGCCGTGCGCCGCCCTTGCCGCCGGGCGAATACTCGTCCTCCGCGCGGGGGATCTTTGCGACGGAATAGTGACTCACCATGCTGTCCACGTTGCCGCCGCCGATGAAGAAGCCGTACTTCGGCTTTCCGAACCGCTTGAAGTCCTCGCAGTCGGTGTAGCGGGGCTGGGCCAGCACGCCCACCTTGTAGCCCTCGGCTTCCAGCAGGCGGCTGATGATGGCGGTGCCAAAGCTGGGGTGGTCCACATAGGCGTCGCCGCCCACCACCACGAAGTCCAGCTGGTCCCATCCCCGGGCCTCCATGTCGGCCCGGCTGATGGGGAGAAATTCGGTGTAATGCTCCATAGTTATCCTTTTTCTTTCATTATGCCTGCCCTATGCAGCAGGGCTCTATTGCTTCCGAAATCAATAATTTTATTCATCCGGCTGATTCATCTGCATTTCCAGCCACTGCTGGCGGCTGATGAGGACAGCGCGGGGCTTTGCGCCCTCGTAGGGGCCGATGATGCCCTTTTCTTCCATCTCGTCCATGATGCGGGCGGCGCGGGCATAACCCAGCTTGCAGCGGCGCTGCAGCAGGCTGGTGGACGCCTGGCCGGCGTCGATGACCACCTCCACGGCCTGCTTGAGCATCGGGTCACTGCCGCCCTCCTCGTCGGAGTCGGCAGAGCTGCTGCCCTTCTTGCCGTCCTGGATGGCGTGTTTTTCCATGGCCTCTATCATGGCCTCGTCGTACTGGACGGTGGCGCTCTTCTTGATGAAGTCCAGCACACGGCTGATCTCCTCATCCCGCACGAAGGTACCCTGGATACGGGTGGGCTTGGGTGCGCCCACGGGCATGAAGAGCATATCGCCCATGCCCAGCAGCTTTTCGGCACCGGCACCGTCGAGGATGGTGCGGCTGTCCACCTGACTGGACACGGCGAAGGCGATGCGGCTGGGGATGTTGGCCTTGATGAGGCCGGTGATGACGTCCACGCTGGGGCGCTGGGTCGCCACGATGAGGTGCATACCGGCGGCGCGGGCCTTCTGGGCGATGCGGCAGATGGAGTCTTCGACATCCTTGCCGACGACCATCATCAGATCGGCCAGCTCGTCGATGATGATGGCGATATAGGGCATCTTCTCGAGGTTCGGGTCCGCTGCAGCCAGCTTATTGAAGGACTTGATGTCGCGGACGTTGTTCTCCGCGAAGAGGTGGTAGCGGCGCTCCATCTCCTGCACTGCGCCGCCCAGTGCGCCGGCCGCCTTGCGGGGCTCGGTGACGACGGGCATCAGCAGGTGGGGGATGCCGTTGTACTCAGCCAGCTCGACGACCTTGGGGTCGATGAGCAGGAGCTTGACGTCCTCGGGGCTGGAGCGGAACAGCAGGCTCATGATGATGCTGTTGACACAGACCGATTTACCGCTGCCGGTGCTGCCCGCGATGAGCAGATGGGGCATCTTGCACAGGTCGGCCACCTGGGCCACACCGGCGATGTCCTTGCCCAGCGCAATGCCCATCGGCGAGGTCATCCGCAAAAAGCTCTGGCTCTCGAAGACGCTGCGGATGTAGACCGGCGTTTTCTTATGGTTCGGCACCTCGATGCCCACGGCAGGCTTGCCGGGGATGGGTGCCTCCATGCGGACATCGGCCACCGCCAGGTTCAGGGCGATGTCGTCCGCCAGCGAAGTGATGCGGCTTATCTTGACGCCCGCCATGGGCTGGACTTCATACCGGGTGACCGACGGGCCGCGGGAAATATCCAGCACACGGGTGCGGACGCCGAAGCTTTCCAGCGTGTCCACCAGCTTCTGGGCGTTGGCTTTCAGCTCGTCTTCCGCGCCGGAGTCGCTTTCCTCCGGGGCGCGCTCGAACAGCTCGATGGAGGGGTACTGATACTGGAAGCTCTCCTCCGTCTCCGCCTCTTCGGCGGGGGCGTTCGCGGCCTGCTCCTCGGAGACAGCAGGCTTTTCCATGGCGGCTGCCACCAGCGTGTTGAGGTCTTTTTCCTCCACCGGGTCGCTGGTGATGCTGATCCAGCCGTCCTCATCCGGCTCAGAGCGGAACGCCACCGCATTCTCGGCGCTGACCGGCTGCGGGGCCGGTTCCGGAGTCGGGGTCAAATCATAGAGCGGGATGCCGAAGGAGAGCGGCGGCTCAGGCGCGGGCTGCTGTTCCGGCTCTTCTGCCGGGGCGGCGGGCGTGACGGCAGGTGTCACCGTCGGCTCGGGCTGGGCCGTGAAGAAGTCCTCGGCGGCGGTATCCACAGCGTCCGGGACGATGGGCGTCACGGTGGGGCGGATGGGCGCACGGCGGAGCGGGTCCATGCCGAAGGTGCCGCCGGGGCCGAGGATGATGGGCTCGATGGGCTCACTGCCGCCCTCGGTGACGGTGGTATGGTCAGGGCCTAAATCAATATCAAAGGGCGCACGGGGCCGGGGCTTTTCCACCTGTACGGGGGCAGGCTCGGGCTGAGGCGGGGTCTGCGCTTCCGGTGCGGGCGCAGGGGCAGGCTCTGCCTGTTCGCCGCCCTGCATCACCTGATGGCCCCAGTGGAAGACGCCAGCCAGCCAGCCGGGAGGCTGGATATGGAAGGCGGGCGCGGCAGGCTCTTCGCCGCCGCAGCAGTCCCCGCCTTCGCCCGCTTCGTCTTCCGGCAGGTCGTCGCCATAGTCCTCATATTCCTCCGCCTCGGCCTCCTCGGCGGCGCGTTCTGCCAGACGCTCGGCCCGGCGGGCGGCATTCTGTTCGTGGACGGCAAGGCCCTTTTCGTGGACGCTGCCGCCCACGTTACAGAGCCACTGCCAGCACTCGGCGGGCGTAACGTCGAAAATGTACAGGCTGGCGCAGGCCGCCAGCGCCGCCATGACCAGATTGGCGGCGGGTCTGCCGCAGAGCAGCAGGAGCGTCCCGCCCAGCACAGCGCCCAGCGCACCGCCCGAGAGCCATGCGCTCATACCATTATGATAACAGGTGGCAGTCATCTGCGCGGCGGTCTGGTCGGTGGGGATGTCAGAAAAGACGATGACCGTGCCGCTGGCGAAGATGAGCCCCAGCACCAGCTTTGCGATATGGGGCAGCAGGTCTTCGCCCCGGGTGTAGAGGATGGCCAGATAGCACAGCGCTGCGCCCAGCACGAAGCTTCCGCAGCCGAACACGCCGAACAGGACATCGTGCATCGTGCGCCAGGCCGAGCTGCCCGGCACGAAAGCCAGCGCCATGAGCACCAGCCCCGCAAACAGGGTGATGAGCCCCGCGGGCATCCGGTCCTGTGTCCGGTTCTTGCGGCGCGAGGCTGTGCTGCGCCCGGAGGTCTTGCGTTTTCTCTTTGCCATGTTTCCTAAAACCCGTTCCTTATTTTATATCATGAAGCAGGGCGCGCTCAGGGCGGCTCTGTCGGTGACGATGGAAGAATTTCGATACGACTCGATTCTTTCATTGTACCACGGGAAAAGTCAAATGGCAATTTATTTCCCCTCGATTTCTCGGTAGAGCCATGCCAGCGCGTCCGACAGCCCGCCCAGCTCGTCGATAAGCTTTTCCCGCACGGCTTTTCGGCCATCCAGCACGGTGCCGACGTCCATGACCAGCTCGCCCGTGCGCATCATCAGCTCAGTATAACGCTTCTCCGAGATGCCGCTGTGGGACGCCACGAAGCCGGTGATCCGCTCCTGCATCTGCTCGAACCAGCGCATGGTCTGCGGTACGCCCAATATCATGCCGGAATGGCGGACGGGGTGGACCGTCATGGTGGCGGTAGGCACGATGAAGCTCCGCTGGGCGCTGACGGCCAGCGGGATGCCGATGGAGTGGCCCCCGCCCAGCACCACCGCCGCACTGGGCTTGGAGATGCTGGCGATGAGCTCCGCCAGTGCAAGCCCCGCCTCCACATCCCCGCCCACGGTGTTGAGCAGGACCAGCAGGCCCTCGATGGCGGGGTCCTCCTGCACGGCCACCAGCTGGGGGATGACATGCTCATATTTTGTGGTCTTCTGGCCCTGGGGCGCTTCCACATGGCCCTCTACCTGCCCGATGACCGTCAGGCAGTGGATGGCGTGAGCTCCCCGGGTGCGGTAAACGCTGCCCATATCCTCGATCTGCTCTTTTTCCAGCCGCTGCTGCTCCACGGGGACGTTCTTCTCTTCCTGTGACATTCTGCGCATCCTCCTTTTTGCTTCATTTCAGCTTGTCCGGCATTCCTGCCGGTTATACTTCGGCAAAGATTTCTTTTCTTTCTCAAAAAAATGTGCCAAATGGTTTGACATTCTCTCTTCGCGCTGTATACTTTATACTAGAGATAAGATTGTCAAATATGTATCATTATTGTACAAGAAAGTACAAATCTTTTGCCGGAGCGCCCTGCCGCTGCGCACCTCTCCCCGGCAATGCTGCGGATAAAAAGAAAGGAGCCCCCCTATGAACACTCCCGGCAAAGCTTCTCTGCCCGTCATCAAGCGCCTGCCCAAATACTATCGCTACCTGCGCACCCTGAAGAACGACGGCATCACCAGCATCTCATCCCGTGAGCTGGCCGCCCAGATGGGTACCACTGCCTCCCAGGTGCGGCAGGACTTCAACTGCATCGGCGACGTGAATGGCCGTCAGGGCATCGGCTACTCGGTGGAGAACCTGCTGAGCATCCTTGAGCATCTGCTCTTTGGCAACGGCGACCTCCTGCCCACCATCCTCATCGGCTGCGGCCGTCTGGGCAAGGCTGTGAGCCGCTTCATCACCACCGATACCAACGGCTACAAGCTCATCGCCGCCTTCGACAACGCCCCCGACGAGGTGGGCAAAGAGATCAACGGCATCCGGATTTTACACATCGACGAGCTGGAAGCTTTCTGCGCCGAGCACCACCCCGAGGTGGCTGTGCTCTGTCTGCCCCGCAGCGGCGCAGAGGAGATCAGCGGCCGTCTGGTGGCTCTGGGCATTCAGGGCTTCTGGAACTTCTCCCACTACGATCTGTCTGTCTCCTACCCCGACGTGGTGGTGGAGAACGTCCACCTCGGCGACAGCCTGATGAGCCTGGGCTACCGGCTGCGCAATCAGGACTGAGCAGATACTATCGATAATACCGGCCCTCTCCGTCAGGCTTTGGCTGAGAGAGTCCTTTCATGAGGAGACTTTTTCGACATGGCAAAGCTTTATTTCCGTTACGGCGCAATGAACAGCGGCAAGAGCACCGCGCTGATGCAGGTGGCCCACAACTACGAGGAGCAGGGGATGCGGGTGCTCATCCTCAAGCCGAAGGTGGACACCAAGGGCAGCGGCGACCTCGTAAGCCGTCTGGGCGTCCGCCGCCCTGCCGATCTGCTGGTGCCGCCGGACATGGACCTGGTGGAGGCCGTCCGGGCCGCCAGCAGCGAGGGCCGGCCTCTGGCCTGTGTGCTCTGTGACGAGAGCCAGTTCCTCACCGCAGAGCAGGCCGAGCAGCTGTTTATGGTGACGGTAGAGCTGAACATCCCCGTCATCTGCTACGGCCTGCGCTCCGACTTCTCCCTCAAGGGCTTCCCCGGCTCCACCCGGCTTCTGGAGCTGGCCCACACCATCGAGGAGATGAAGACCATCTGCACCTGCGGCCGCAAGGCCACCTGCAACTGCCGCAAGGTCAACGGCCGCTTCGTCTTTGAGGGCGAACAGGTAGCCATCGACCTTGAGAACGACGTCCAGTACGTCAGCATGTGTCCCCAGTGCTATTTCCGGGAGCGCAGCGCCTTCTACGCCGCCCGCCGGTGACTCTTTTTCCTGATTTTATGCCGTCCGCACGCCGGGCGGCATTTTTGTATCTTTTCTGCATCCGTGATATATCAGTCGTGCCCCAATTCGCGCGTTTTTTGCGCTATTGATATATCAGCTCGGGGCCGGAACTTTCTGTTATCGTTGCTTTTAATGTATACAACGCTCTTTCAACAAATTCTGCCTCGGCTACAAAATTCTTGCAATTCAGGCCAATCTTCCCCTGTTGCATCCCAGTTTTCTATGCAAATCGTTGAAGTATACAAGTTGCACAGTTTTTCGGTCCAAGTTTATTCATTCTGGCAATGACGTCAAAACCGGGCAAAAAATAAGCGCAATATTTGTACGTTTTCTGCCGCTATCACTACAATTTGCATCTTTCTTTTTTTTCTTGCTTTTGGTATCATATTTGTATACAATGGATGCTTTGCAGAGGCGTCCATGCAAGAAGATGTTTTCTACATAGGAGGAGAACGAAAATGAGCAAGGCAATTTCTCGTCGTGACTTTCTGAAGGTCTCTGGCGCTGTGGGTGCTGCCGGCCTGCTGGCCGCCTGCGGCGGCTCCGGCAACGCTGGTTCTACCGCCACTTCCACCGCTGCTTCTTCCGCAGCCGCTTCCGTGGCCGGCCTGTCTTCTGACCCCGTCACCCTGACCATGAGCTGGTGGGGCGGCGAGTCCCGTCACAACGCTTACCAGGAGGCCATCAAGGCTTTCTCTGCTGAGCACAGCACCATCACCGTCAACCCCACCTTCGCTGCATGGTCCGGCTGGGAGGACACCATGTCCACCAAGTTCGCTGGCGGTGTCGCTGAGGATGTCTGCCAGATCAACTGGAACTGGCTGTACAACTACTCCAAGAACGGCCAGACCTTCATCGACCTGAACAGCGTCTCCGAGTACCTCGACCTGACCCAGTGGGATGAGGCCAAGCTGGCTGCCTGCAACGTGGCAAACTCTCAGCAGTGCGTGCCCGTGTCTATGACCGGCCGTATCTTCTACTGGAACAAGACCACCTTCGACAAGGCCGGCATCTCCTTCCCCACCACTCTGGACGAGCTGATGGCTGCCGGCAAGACCTTCCAGGAGAAGCTGGGCGATGACTACTATCCCCTGCACCTGGGCGCATACGACCGTATGATCCTGATGGTGTTCTACCTCGAGAGCAAGTATGGCAAGGACTGGGCCGACCCCTCCACCTCCACCCTGAACTACGATGCTGACCAGATCGCTGAGATCGGAAGAGCACACGTCTGAA
>ERZ809769.765-NODE-765-length-7673-cov-4.92754_pt1 | contig 7673 bp, 2 predicted proteins | sample MGYA00520276_ERZ809769 | MGnify/ENA primary metagenome ERZ809769 (study PRJEB31588, sample SAMN03401199) | human gut metagenome | study: EMG produced TPA metagenomics assembly of the PRJNA231909 data set (A prospective, longitudinal analysis of the... | reverse complement strand
ACTTCCTTGCAAATGCTGAAAAAAGCCAACCGCTATTTCCCCATTGTAGAACCCATACTGAAAGAAAACGGAATACCTGATGATTTTAAGTACCTGATGGTAATAGAAAGTAATATGAATCCCACCGCCCGTTCTTCTGCCGGAGCTGCCGGACTATGGCAATTCATGCAAGGTACGGGACGGGATTACGGATTGGAGGTAAACAACAATGTGGACGAGCGTTACCATATTGAGAAAGCGACCCGTGCCGCCTGCCGCTATCTGAAAGACGCGTATGCAAAATATAAGGACTGGGTGGCTGTCGCCGCCTCTTACAATGCCGGTCAGGCACGCATTGCCAGCCAACTGGCCAAACAGGATGTGGACGACTCGTTGGATTTGCAACTGGTAGAAGAGACTGCCCGGTATGTGTACCGCATTCTTGCCGCCAAACAATTATTCAATGCCCCCACTACTTTCGGTTTCCGCCTGCGTGCATCGGATTTGTATCCGCCTATTCCTTATACGGAAATCACTGTGACGAAAGGAATTGCAGACTTGGCACGTTTCGCACGCAGCAAAGGAATCAATCTGGCCATATTAAAGAATATGAATCCCTGGTTACGGGAAACATCCTTGTCCAACCACAGCGGGCGGACTTACGTGATAAAAATCCCTACCAAAGAAGGAATGACTTATGATCCGAAAAAGACGGTGGCGCATGATAAGCGATGGGTGATAGAATAACTTTCTATCATACAGCATTCCATAATCAATTTACCAGTTTTCCTCCACAGTATTTACAATAAGCAGCCCCGTCCTCATGTCCGTCCTTACCACAATGCGGACATTTCAGGGCCACCCTGCGTCTATGTTCCTGGATCATAGACGCAGAAACAATTCCTGTGGGGACTGCAATGATGGTATAGCCCAGTAACATTACAATGGCCGAAAGGAAGCGCCCTAGCGGAGTTTCCGGAGTGATATCCCCATAACCTACCGTCGTCATCGTCACTATCGCCCAATAAATACTATTCGGAATATTATTGAAAGAAGTGCCCGGCCGCTGTCCCTCAATCATATACATCAATGTACCGATCGAAGTCACCAATATCAGTACAAACAAGAAAAAAACAATAATCTTCCGACTGCTGAACACCAAGGAACGCAACAAGAAATTACCTTCATTCAGATAATTGAAAAGTTTAAAGATACGGAACACACGAATCAACCGGAAAGTGCGGATCACCAGCAGATAACGTGCCGTGCCGAAAAGCCAGCCTATATATAGAGGTAAGGTAGCCAGCAAATCCACTATACCGAAAAAACTCAGAGCATACTTCCGCGGTTGGGGAGAACAATAAAGCCTCAACATATACTCTAACGTAAAAAAGAAAGTAAAAACATACTCCGACACCCGCAGATAAGGCCCGATAACGGTATCCCAACTCTTGATACTCTCGGCAATAACCACCAGAATACTCAAGACAATGAACCCTATCAACGCCACATCGAATAACTTTCCCATCGGTGTGTCGCTTTCAAAAATAATCACATATATTTTATGCTTTAATTTCTCATCATGCAGTAAATTCTGCCATTTATTCCAAATACGCCTCAGAAATGCCATAATTTTTTAGGATAGAACACAAATCATTCACAATTATAACAAATATTGCCCGATTTATGTCCCATCGGTAACTATTATTTTCACTATATTTGCACAAAACCAATAAAATAATAGCATGAAGAAACAACTTATGACAGGTCTGTTCACAGTCCTCGCCCTTACAGCAGGCGCACAGACCTTCCAAGAATGGCGCAACCCGGAAATAAATGCGGTAAACCGTGCGCCGATGCACACGAACTACTTTGCTTTTGAGAATGCAGATGCAGCTAAGAAAGCAGACAAAAAACAATCAACTAACTACATGACTTTGAACGGAACCTGGAAGTTCAACTGGGTAAAGGATGCAGACTCCCGTCCGACTGATTTCTGGAAAACCGGCTTCAACGACAAAGGCTGGGATGACCTGCAAGTTCCCGCCGTATGGGAACTGAACGGATACGGTGATCCTATTTATGTGAACGTAGGCTATGCCTGGCGTAACCAGTTCCAGAACAACCCTCCCGAAGTGCCGACAGAGAATAACCATGTAGGTTCTTACCGCCGTGAAATTGTAGTTCCCGCCTCATGGAAGGGAAAAGATATTATCGCCCATTTCGGTTCGGTTACCTCCAATATGTATTTGTGGGTAAACGGACGTTATGTAGGCTACAGCGAGGACAGCAAACTGGAAGCCGAATTTGACCTGACTCCATATTTAAAACCGGGTCAGAAAAACCTGATCGCCTTCCAAGTATTCCGCTGGTGCGACGGTACCTATCTGGAAGATCAGGATTTCTTCCGGTATAGCGGCGTGGGACGTGACTGCTATCTATATGCCCGCAACAAAAAACGCATTCAAGATATCCGTGTAACTCCCGACTTGGACGCAGCTTACCAAAACGGCAGCCTGGCTGTCAATCTGGATTTGAAAGGCAGTGGTAAAGTCGATTTGGAACTGGTAGATGCACAAGGCAAGCAAGTGGCAACCGCTACCGCCAACAAATCCGGTCTGGTGACCATGAACGTAGAGAACCCCAAAAAGTGGAGTGCCGAAACACCTTATTTATATACCTTGCGTGCCAGCATGCAGGGCAGCAATGAAGTGATTCCTGTCAAAGTAGGTTTCCGCAAGATTGAATTGAAAGGTGACCAGATCTTGGTTAACGGTAAGGCAGTCCTGTTCAAGGGGGCCGACCGCCACGAAATGGATCCGGATGGAGGCTATGTAGTATCTCCCGAACGTATGCTACAGGATATCCAGATAATGAAGCAATTCAACCTGAACGCTGTACGTACCTGCCACTACCCGGATGACAACTTATGGTACGATTTATGTGACCAATATGGTATTTACGTCGTGGCCGAAGCCAATATAGAATCTCACGGTATGGGCTACGGCGACAAGACGCTGGCCAAGAACCCCTCTTATAAGAAAGCCCATCTGGAACGTAACCAGCGCAATGTACAACGCGGATTCAACCATCCGAGCATCATCTTCTGGTCATTGGGTAATGAAGCCGGTGACGGCCCCAACTTCGAACAATGCTATAAATGGATTAAAGCAGAAGCCCCCAGCCGTGCCTGCCAATATGAACAAGCACGCCAGAAAGAACATACCGATATCTTCTGTCCGATGTACTATGATTATAACGGCATGGAAAAATATGGTCAACGTACCGATGCTACCAAACCATTGATTCAGTGTGAATATGCCCATGCAATGGGTAACTCGCAGGGTGGTTTCAAAGAATATTGGGATTTGATCCGTAAATATCCGAATCTGCAAGGTGGATTTATCTGGGATTTCGTTGACCAGTCCTGCCGCTGGAAAGGAAAAGACGGCGTGATGATCTATGCTTACGGAGGAGATTTCAACCGTTTTGACGCTTCTGACAACAACTTCTGTGACAATGGTTTGATCAGCCCCGACCGTGTTCCTAATCCGCACATGTATGAAGTAGGTCACTTTTACCAGAATATCTGGACTACTCCCGCCGATTTAAGCAAAGGGGAAGTAAATGTATTCAATGAGAACTTCTTCCGTGACCTGTCCGCCTACTATATGGAATGGCAAGTACTGAAAGATGGAAAAGTAATCCGCACCGGACGCGTGGATGATTTAAAAGTCGCTCCTCAGGAAACAGCCAAGATTACGTTGAATATCGGCAAGACCTGCACCTGCAAGGAATGGTTGCTGAACGTTTCCTACAAACTGAAAAACCGCGAAGGTTTGCTGCCCGCAGGTTTCACCGTCGCCAAGAATCAGTTGACACTGAATGATTACAAAGCACCGTCTATGGATTTGAAGAACGTGGAAACGACCAATGTAGCCACCGTTGTTCCGCAAATCATCGACAACCAATATCATTATCTGATCGTAAAAGGCAATAACTTCGTAGCCGAGTTCAACAAACAGAACGGTTACTTAAGCAAATATGCAGTGGACGGAACGGAAATGCTGAAAGAAGGCGCAGCCCTGACCCCTAACTTCTGGCGTGCCCCGACAGACAATGATATGGGAGCCGGCCTGCAAAACAGATATGCCGCATGGAAAAACCCGGGATTGAAACTGGTTTCCTTGAATTCCAAGACAGAAAATGACCAGATAGTAGTGAATGCGGAATATGACATGAAGAATGTTTCCGCCAAATTATATCTGACTTATGTCATCAACAACGAAGGAGCCATCAAAGTGACCCAAAAGATGACAGCCGACAAGAATGCCAAAGTATCTCCGATGTTCCGCTTCGGTATGCAAATGCAGATGCCTAAATGTTTTGAAACCGTAGAATATTATGGTCGTGGTCCGGTAGAAAACTACAGTGACCGCAACCACAGCACCGACTTGGGTATTTATCGCCAGAGTGTGGATGAACAATTCTACTCCTATATCCGTCCGCAGGAAACAGGAACCAAGACCGATATCCGTTGGTGGAAGCAACTGAATGCCGGCGGTAACGGACTGAAGGTAGTAGGTGATGCTCCATTCTCTGCATCCGCTTTGCATTATACCATCTGTTCACTGGATGATGGCGAACAAAAAGACCAGCGTCACTCGCCCGAAGTACAGAAAGCAGACCTGACCAACCTGATCATCGACAAGGCTCAGATGGGATTAGGTTGTGTAAACAGCTGGGGAGCTCTGCCGTTGCCTCAATATATGTTGCCCTACGGTGATTATGAATTTACTTTCATCCTGACTCCGGTAAAACATAGCGTCGAGATAGAATAAAACACAGGTTAAACAATAAAAACAAGGTGGCTGGATTTGTTTTCAGTCACCTTGTTTTTATTCCCTCTGTTCTTCATAGCTACTGCCATCTACAATTTTCATAAAACAAGTATCACACAAGTATCTGCCCCAACCATCTCTTCAAAACACATTTTCCACCTTTTTTCCTTCAAATTCTTCATACGCGGACAATGTTTTGAACCTCAAGCCATTACAATGAACCATTCTTATTCCAATCCTTCATAAATTCTTCATAAAGTTATATCCGTTCCCTTCGCATGAACCAACCACGGGAATCCATTCCGACAACCCATCGAATCTTTTTCCTTATTTTACCGTACCCGATTACAAACCTCGGTTGTATTACTCATAAAGAACAATTAAACACTAGTAAAATGAGATCAGACGGCTATTTGAAAACAGCGTGGATCATGACCGTATTATTCAGCATCATCCTTCCGCTTCATTCACAAACACCCCGGCAATTCTCTATAGAATTAAAGGACAAACCACTTCCCGCCGCCCTTAAACTAATCGAAAAGGAAGGCGGAAAGAATATTATCTTCTCCTATAACGAAACAGAAAGCTACCGGGTTACAGCCTCCATCCGGCAAAAAACCGAACTTGAAGCCATCGGCACTGTCCTGAACGGCATTCCTTTCATTTGTAAAGAACGGGAAGAATACTTCGCCATACAGAAAAAGGGAAGAGACATACGCATTACCGAAATACGAGGACAAGTAACCAATGAAAAGAATGAACCGCTGCCCTACTCCAATGTACTCTTATTGACTCCCGGCGACTCCACCTTTGTAAACGGATGTGTCACCCGTGAAGACGGAAGTTTCCTGATGATAGCGGAAGAAGGGATACCTTACTTGATACGGGTTTCTTATATAGGCTATAAGACGGAAGTGCAACCTTACCACCCTACTCTTACGTTTCACCTGCTTCCCGACACCCAACTGATGCAGGAAGTAACCATCAGCGCCCGACGCCCCATGATAGAAGTGGGTCCCAACGGACTAAAAGCCAACGTGGCAGGAACTTCCCTGGCCCGAATGGGGTCTGCCGCAGAAATGTTGCCCCATCTTCCTTTCGTCACCGGCCATAACGGCGAATACAATGTAATGGGATGCGGTTCTCCTGTAATCTATATAAATAATAAGAAAGTACGTGACATGACAGAACTGGACCGTATCCGGGCCAACGAAATCTTATCCGCAGAAGTCATCACTACTCCCGGAGCCGAATATGCCTCGGACGTAGCAGCCGTCATCCGCCTCCGTACCATCCGCCGGCGCGGACAAGGGTTGAGCGGCCACTTCAATACGACTTATTCACAAGGACATTCCGCCAACGCCAACGAATATATGGCATTAAATTATCGCACCGGCGGTCTGGATCTCTTTGTAAAGGGATATATGGCACAGCAAAACTCGTATGGAAAAACCACAAATATGAACCGCATCAAGGGTTCCGCCATTTGGCAAACCAACAAAAATGATGTGCAGACCCATAAGAGCCAACGTTTTTCCGGTGAGCTGGGATTCAATTATGAACCGGATGAACACCATTCTTTCGGTCTGCGCTATATGCCCGAAACCGGAATAGGGAATGCAGACAGAAATTCATCCGGTAAAACCGTCACCAGACGTAACGATGAAGAAACCGACCGGATAAACTTTACTACAGCAGAACAAATACATACAGGTTGGGATCACGCGGCAAACGCCTACTACGCAGGAGAACTGGGCAAATGGAATATTGACTTCAACGCCGATTACCTGTTCAAACGCTCGCATTCCGACCAGAACGCCATGAATAATGACGATGCAACCGTGCAAGCAGACAGTCGCATGCGCAGCTCCCTCTATGCCGCCAAGCTGGTAGTCAGTGCCCCTTTATGGAACGGACGTTTTTCATTCGGTACGGAAGAAACTTTTACCAACCGCCATGATATCTTTACCCAAAACGGTTTCTCTGCCGATGCCGACGACCACATCAAACAATCCGTATATGCCGCATTTGCTGACTATTCAAGATCCATCCGCCATTGGAAACTGAATATGGGAATACGTTATGAACATCAACAAACAGATTATTATGAAAAAGGGATAAGGATAGATGCACAAAGCCCTACCTATAATGATATTATTCCTGTATTGGCCGCCAGTTGGTCACACAATGGCAAAAGTTTCAGCCTCTCTTACCGGTTACGTAAAAATAACCCCGATTATAGCCTATTGACCAATTCCATCCGCTATCGCAGCAAATATGAGTATTCTCAAGGAAACCCTTTGCTGAAAACCCAAAAGACGCATCGCTTTTCGGCCGGCGCCTCTTGGAATTGGCTCTATTTCTCAGCCTATTTCAGCCGTATTCTCAATATGTATACCAATATAATTATGCCCTACAAGGAAGATACACATCCGGGCGTCCTCTTATTTGCCACACAGACCATTCCTACAACCCATAATTACGGCATTAGTTTCAACGCCTCTCCCAAACTGGAGTGTTGGGAACCACAACTCAATGTGAATATGGCTTTTTTGGACATGAATGCGAATAAAATAGGAATCACCGAACACCGGAACCAACCCCGTTTCTATATCAGTCTGGACAACAACTTCAACCTTCCCAAAGGCTGGTTCTTCAATATAGAAGGATATCTCTCCACCGCTTCCCGGCAAGGATTTTTTGTAACGCGCACGGAAGGACAAATCAATGCACGCCTTTCCAAATCCTTTTTAAAAGAGACACTCACCATAACATTCACCGCCAATGATATTCTTAGAACAGGGTATTTCCATTTTGATTTATACGGAGATCGGAAGAGCACACGTCTGAACT
>ERZ809769.755-NODE-755-length-7750-cov-19.586_pt1 | contig 7750 bp, 3 predicted proteins | sample MGYA00520276_ERZ809769 | MGnify/ENA primary metagenome ERZ809769 (study PRJEB31588, sample SAMN03401199) | human gut metagenome | study: EMG produced TPA metagenomics assembly of the PRJNA231909 data set (A prospective, longitudinal analysis of the... | reverse complement strand
ATCGGCGCATTTCTGGGATTGATATTCACCAGTTCCGATCTGTTACGCGACTTCGGATTGTTTGCCTCTCTGGCATTGGTGGGCACCACCCTCTTCTGTCTCATTTACCTGCCTCATTTTCTGAAAGGACAGGCAGACGTCAAACAGGGACGCATACTACGCATCATCGAGAAAATAAACGCTTATTCTTACGAAAAGAATAAATGGCTGGTAGGCGGCATCCTCCTCATTACAGTAATCTGTTTGTTTACTTCGCAAAAGGTGGGCTTCAACAACGATATGATGAGTCTCAACTATGAGCCCCGCCATCTCCAACAATCAGAAGAAAAATTACTGCAACTCTTCGACAACGACGAAAAGACCGTGCTTTTTGTCAGTGTGGGAAAAGACATGAATCAGGCTACCGAAACTTATGCAACAACCAATCAGAAGTTATCTATACTGAAAGAGCAGGGACTCATCAAAGAGTATGCCTCCGCCTCACAGTTTCTGATCTCTCCGCAAGAGCAGCAAAAACGCCTGAAGAAATGGAAAGATTACTGGACGGATGAAAAACAGCAACAAGTCCGTGAACAGTTGGAAACAGTTGCCGCCGAATATCGTTTCCGCCCGGGAAGCTTCGAACCTTTTTATCAATGGATGAACCAGCCTTTCGGTGAATATCATTACACCGCGCAAGAAGACGATTTATCCGGCAAGCTATTGAATGAATGGCAAACCTCTGCCGATTCCATCACCATGCTTATCAGCCAGATACGGATCAGCGAACCGAATAAGGAAGCTGTGTACCAGAACTTTAATAAAGACCCGAATGTAGTCATCTTCGACCGTTCCTATTTTGCCAACAAATGGGTATCGGCCATCAATGACGACTTTTACCTGATTCTGTACATCTCTTCTTTCCTCATATTCTTTGCACTATGGTTCTCCTACGGACGTATCGAACTTACCCTGATGAGCTTTCTCCCGATGCTAATCAGCTGGGTAATCATCTTGGGATTGATGGGAATTCTGGGGATTGAGTTCAATATTATCAACATCATCCTGTCCACCTTTATCTTTGGCATTGGAGATGACTTCAGTATCTTCATTATGGACGGGCTACAAAACAAATACCGTACAGGTCAGAAGGTGTTGAATTCCCATAAAACAGCCATCTTCTTCTCCGCCTTCACCACAGTGGTCGGTATGGGAGCACTTGTGTTTGCCAAACACCCGGCTTTGCAATCCATTTCCCTGATTTCCATTCTGGGTATGATAGCAGTGGTACTGGTGGCTTATACCATTCAGCCACTCATTTTCCGGTTCTTCATCGCAGGCCCCGCTTCCAAAGGATTACCGCCTTATACGCTTATCGGATTGATACGTACCGTGTTGCTCTTCCTGCTTTTCTTTATCGGCTGCATCGTCCTCCGTATATTGATTATTCTGCTTTATCCGGTGCCTGTGCGCAAAAGCAGCAAGCAGCGTTTGGTGTGCCGCCTGATACAAATCACCTGCAAAGGAATTTTGCTACTGGCCACCGCCGTCAAAAAAGAACATATCAACAAAGCCAACGAACGCTTCCGGCATCCGGCAATTATCATTGCCAACCACCAGTCGTTCATCGACATTCTGGTACTGCTGTCTCTTTCGTCTAAAATCCTGATGGTGACCAACCATTGGGTATGGCACTCTCCTTTCTTCGGAGCCATCATTCGTTATGTCGACTTCTATTATATAGGCGAAGGATACGAGCAATATATGGAACGGATGCGGAAAAAAGTGAAGGAGGGCTACTCCATCGCCATTTTCCCGGAAGGCACACGTACCTATAACGGAAAGATGAAACGTTTCCACAAAGGAGCATTCTATCTGGCAGAAGCATTGAAACTGGATATTCTGCCGATCCTGCTTTACGGTAATAACAAAATCATTGCCAAAGCACAGCCTTTCAATATCCGGAAAGGAATCATCTATACAGAAATACTTCCCCGTATACCACTAGACGATCTGTCTTTCGGAAGTACTTATCAGGAGCGTACCAAACGCATATCCGCTTACATGAAAGAGGTTTATGCCCGTATCTGCCGTGAACAGAACACGACGGACAATCCGGCGTTCTACGAAGCTCTTATCCAGAACTATATCTATAAAGGTCCCGTCGTAGAATGGTATATCCGTATTAAAGTAAAGATGGAAAAGAATTACCGGCTATTCAACCGGTTGATTCCCGTCCAAGGGCAAATCACAGACATCGGTTGCGGCTTCGGCCCGTTATGCTATATGCTGTCTCTGCTTTCCGAGGACCGGGAAATCCTGGGTATTGATTACGATGAAGACAAGATAGCGCTGGCGCAGCACGGATGGTTACGCAACGAGCATCTCCAGTTCAAGCATGGCAATGCATTGGAATATCCCCTGCCGGAAAGTGATGTCTTTATCCTGAACGACATGCTTCACTATATGAGCTACGAACATCAACAAACCCTATTGTTGAAATGTGCCGGTCGCTTGCGTTCACAAGGAATGATTATCATACGCGACGGAAATTCAGCCAACGCTTCCAAGCACCGGTTAACCCGGTTCACGGAATTACTATCCACCCGTATCTTCAACTTCAACCGGACAACCGGAGAACTGTATTTCACCACTGAAACCCAATTACGGGAAATAGCAGTCACCTGTGGAATGGCTGTCGAAATCATTCCTAATGACAAATATACATCAAACACCATTTACATATTTAGAAAACCGAACTAGTATGAGCAAATATGACATCATCATTATCGGCAGCGGCCTTGGCGGACTGGAATGCGGAGCGATTCTTAGCAAAGAGGGATTCAACGTATGCGTAGTAGAAAAAAATGCGCAATTCGGCGGATGCTTCCAGACTTACCAACGAAAAGGGCATCTGTTGGATACGGGTATTCATTATGTAGGAAGCCTGGATGAGGGTCAAGTGATGAACCAGTATTTCCGCTATTTCGGTATCATGGACAAGCTGAAAATAAAACGCTTGGACGATGCTGCTTTTGATACGATCTACTATAAAGGAAAAACATACGATTATGCAATGGGATACCCGCAGTTTATTGAAACCATCTGCCGTTCCTTCCCGCATGAGAAAGAAAACTTGAAATGCTATGCCGAACAGCTTCAAGCTGTCGGAAACCTGATTAGCGTAGACCACCTGAAACAAGGCACACTCGCTTTGGAGGGTATGAAATACTTTTGTACCTCTGCCGCCCATCTGATTGCGGATATCACTCCGGACCCCGCCTTACGAAATGTACTGGCAGGTTCAGCTTTACTCTACGGAGGTTTGAAAGATGTCTCCACTTTCTACCAGCATGCCATGATTAATCACTCCTATATTGAAGGCGCCTACCGTTTTGTAGACGGAAGTATGCAAGTCAGTCTGGAGCTAATCAATGTAATCCGGGCAAACGGAGGGACCGTGCTCAATAACAGTGAAGCCACCCGCATCATCGTTGAAAACGAAAAGGTACAAGGGGTTATCATCAACGGAGAAGAGCGACTGGAAAGCGACTTCGTCATCTCCAATATGCATCCCCAACGGACATTGGAGATACTGGATAAAAACCGTAGCATCAAGAATGCCTATATTTCCCGCATCCGTTCGCTGGAAAATACCTACGGCATCTTTACGCTCTACCTGGTAATGAAGAAAAAAAGCACTCCCTATCAGAACCGCAACCTGTATCTGCATGCGAACAATAAAGTGTGGTATGACAAACTGCTCTATCCGGGACGGACCACCAACTGTATGATTTCCATGCAAGCGTCTTCCGAGGACAGTCAATATGCCAGTGTCATTTCCATCCTGACACCTATGTATATAGATGAACTGTCTGCCTGGAAGGACACGACTCCCGAACATCGGGGAGAAGACTACCAATCCTTCAAAAAGGAGAAAGCAGAACAGATTCTCCGCTTCATCCGAGGACATGGCATTGACCTTTCAGAAAACATAGAAGAGATGTATACCACTACTCCATTAAGCTATCGGGACTATACAGGAACAGTGGATGGTTCCGCGTATGGGATTATCAAAGATTATAAATGTCCGCAAATTGGTTTCGTATCTACAAGAAGCCGCTTGGGAAATCTCTTTCTCACCGGGCAAAACCTGAATGTGCATGGTGCATTAGGGGTAACACTAACTGCCATGCTGACTTGTGCGGAGTTTGTAGGACAAGAATATCTGGCTAAAAAAGTAGGAAATGCATAGAATAGTCAAAAAGACACTCCAATACACGGGCTTCCTTTTCCTGTCGCTCATTGTTCTATTGATAGCCGGAATCAGCTATCTCTACTTTTCTGCGGATATGCAAACGCCCAAACATGAGCAAAGCATGACCACAGACAAAGTGATTGATATAGACAGTCTCCACCTCCGGCATTATGGAGATAACTTTCTCCGGCACAGCGACAGCGGCTTATGGGAATTGTTTGTGAAAGGGGATGCTTTCCAGAGAGGAGAAGCTATCGGGCAACTGTCTTCCGACCTGCTCCACCATCAAGAGAAAGTGTTCGTGGATCAGATTCGTGAGATTGTTCCTTCAGACAGTTATCTGAAATTCCTCCGGTTCTTCATTGTATTATTCAACCGTAATCTGGGTGAGAACGTCCTCGAAGAATACCGCGACGAGATCTACGGAATCTCGCTATCATGTACGCATGAATACGACTTCATCGGCACTCCTTACGAACGCCAGTTGAATTACCATTCGGCACACGACCTGGGACATGCCATGCAAGATTATATGTTAGTGGGATGCAGTTCGTTCGCCACTTGGGGAACACAAAGTGCAGATTCATCCCTGCTGATCGGACGTAACTTCGATTTCTACGTAGGAGATGCCTTCGCAGAGAACAAGCAGGTGGCTTTTTATGTACCGGAGCAAGGATACAGGTTTGCTTCCGTCGGATGGCCCGGTATGATAGGAGTGTTATCCGGCATGAACGAGACAGGTCTTACCGTGACAATTAATGCTGCCAAATCTGCTGTCCCCACAGGTTCCGCCACCCCCATTTCCATCCTGACCAGAGAGATTCTGCAATATGCAGCCACTATTGATGAAGCCTTTGCCATCGCCAAAAAACGGGAAACATTCGTCTCCGAATCCATATTGATAGGTTCTGCCAAAGATGGCAAAGCCGCGATTATCGAGAAATCTCCGGAGAAAACTGTGCTTTTCACCGGAAAAGAAGCCAATCGGCTCATCTGCACCAACCATTACCAATCGGAAGAATTCAGCAAGGACGAACGAAACATGGAAAATATCCGCACTTCCGACAGCCCATACCGTTTTGCACGATTAACGGAACTCATTAATGAGGATCTTCCGATCGATGTCTCCAAAGCCGCCTCTATCCTGCGTGACCACAAAGGCCTGCAAAACACAGACCTGGGACTGGCCAACGAAATGGCCATCAATCAGTTTATTGCCCATCATTCCGTCATCTTCCAACCGGAGAAACGGCTGATGTGGGTATCGACCTCTCCCTGGCAATGTGGGAAATACGTAGCCTATGACCTGAATAAGATATTCAAGGACACGATTGATTGGCAACACGAAATATACAGTTCCGCTCTGACCATTCCGGAAGATAAATTCATCGACACACCGGAGTTCCAGCATCTTCTCACGTATAAGAAACTGACTCCGCTTTTATTGAAGAAAATCAGAAAAAAGGAACAGATAGAGGAATCTGTTTTAAAAACATACCAAGCCTCCAATCCTTCCCTATACTATGTATATGAAGTAATAGGAGATTACTACGAGGCCATGCAGCAACCTCAACAAGCCATTGCATACTGGCAACAGGCATTGAAGAAATCCATTCCCAAGTTGCAAGAGAAAGAACGTATCCAACAGAAAATTCAAAAACAATCCAAAGATGGAAAAGAATCCTGAAATTCAGTTCCGCTCACCGGAAGATATCAAAAGCTATCAGGAAGAACAGTTAGCCAAAGCGTTAGCCTACCTGCAAGCACATTCCAAGTTCTATCAACAGATGTTTGCCGAACATCACATTGATATCAATCAAATAAAGACGATTGAAGACTTGCAACAGATCCCCGTCACTACCAAGACGGACTTGCAACTCCATAACGATGATTTCATCTGCGTAGACAAAGAGGAAATTATCGACTATGTGACGACTTCGGGCACATTGGGAGATCCGGTCACTTTCGTTCTCACCTCTGAAGACCTGGACCGTCTCTCTTACAACGAATACCTATCTTTCACCACCACCGGATGCACTAAGCAGGATATTCTTCAATTGATGACTACCATCGACCGCCGTTTCATGGCAGGCTTGGCTTATTATATGGGAGCCCGCGAACTGGGTATGGGAGTGATCCGTGTAGGCAACGGCATCCCGGAACTGCAATGGGACACAATTCGACGGATACATCCGACTTGTGGAATGGTAGTCCCCTCTTTCCTTATCAAACTGATAGAGTTTGCCGAAAAGAATCATATCAACCATAATACCTGTTCCATGCAGAAGTGCATCTGTATCGGAGAAGCATTGCGCAATCAGGAATTCCAGTTGAATACGCTCGGACAGAAAATACACGATAAATGGCCTGCCTTGCAGTTGTATTCCACTTATGCCTCCACCGAAATGCAGTCGTCCTTTACCGAGTGTAATGAATTCCACGGAGGGCATTTGCAACCGGAACTTATCATTGTAGAGTTTCTGGATGATAACAATCGTCCTGTGGAAGAGGGAGAAGCAGGGGAAGTGACGATCACGACGCTCGGAGTCAAAGGTATGCCGTTGCTCCGTTTCAAAACAGGTGATATTTGTTACCACCACACCGATCCCTGTGGTTGCGGGAGAAATACCATCCGCCTAAGCTCCATCCTCGGTCGGAAAGGGCAAATGATTAAATACAAAGGAACAACGTTATATCCGCCTGCATTATTCGACATTCTGGATAATATACCTTCGGTAAAAAACTATATTATTGAAGTTTATACCAATGAATTGGGAACGGATGAGATTCTGATTCGTATCGGAAGCGAGAACCGTAGCGAAGCCTTTGCCAAAGAGATTAAAGATCTGTTCCGTTCGAAAGTCAGAGTGGCGCCAAGCATCAATTTTGAATCGGCAGAGTACATTGCCAAGATACAAATGCCTCCGATGAGTCGAAAAACGATAAAATTCATTGATTTACGATAATTATTTTCTACTTTTGGAAGTTAGTAACCAACTATATCACTTTAACATTAACGTATATGAAAAAACTTATTCTATTCTTATTCTTGAGCACGAGCCTGTTCTGTTTCGGACAAGGCAAGAGTGCATTGAAAGACATTCAGTCTATTAAGTTCTATGGGGTAGACTACTCCCAAGTAAAAATTTTCGGTGCAGATGAATCACCGGCACAATTCAAAGATGCTTTCAGACGTATCAATGAACTGTTCATCACAGAAGCTAAGAAGTATAACGTAGGAAAACAATTGAAAAAAGAAGTGACAGAGATTTCACTGGATGCCGTTAATCAGGTGAACGAAAACATCGACCTGACCGAGCTAATGACTGCTAAAAGAGAATATACTCTTAGTAAAGAGCAAATCAAAGCAGCCATCAACGCATTGCCTATCCAGAAAACACCCGGAGTAGGTATGGTGTTTATCGCACAGTTCCTGGACAAATCAAACAATAGAGGTACGTATGAAGTCGTATTCTTCAATACCGAAACAAAGGAAATCATTGAAGAATGGAT
>ERZ809769.691-NODE-691-length-8328-cov-4.75922_pt1 | contig 8328 bp, 4 predicted proteins | sample MGYA00520276_ERZ809769 | MGnify/ENA primary metagenome ERZ809769 (study PRJEB31588, sample SAMN03401199) | human gut metagenome | study: EMG produced TPA metagenomics assembly of the PRJNA231909 data set (A prospective, longitudinal analysis of the... | reverse complement strand
CTTTTCATTCAAGTAGTTTTAATAGTTTCTATATTTTATTGTCTTGTAGGACAAGTCTTCATAACACAATATGAACAGAGTTCTTGAGATTCCGCTCTTTTATTTTCGTTCCAGATTACGAATAAAGTCCAGTAATAGAAAATGGGCGGGGCGAAGCATTGTCCCATGATTGAATCCATCCAATTCATACAAGCGTACTGACGGATGTCCTACTTGTTTGAGCATACGCCACAGATAGGCATTCTCCTCATATCGTCCGAACATTTCTTGTTCACGATCTCCTGTAATCAACAAAATAGGAGGGCAGTCTTTACGAATGTAATACAAAGGAGCATGTTCGTCAATCATTGGCTGATAGGGCGAAATACCTCTGCTACTTCTGTTGTGGTAATGGGTGATTGCTTGTCCGCTGTATGGGATAAGTGCCGCAAATTTGTCAACATTTATATCGTATTTAGCTAGACGGCTTTTATCAAAGCCGATCATGCCGACTAAATATCCACCGGCTGAATGACCGGCCAGATAAATTCTGTTTGGATTTCCACCATAACGTGCGATGTTCTTCATAACCCAGGCTGCTGCAGCAGCGGCATCGTCAACACAATCATCGGTGGTGATATTTGCGTTGATCGCATTAGGATCTTTTTTATCGGGGCATAGTCGATAACTTGCTGAAACGATGCAAAGTCCTTTATTCTTAAGTTCTTCCGGTAGTTCGCGGTTTCCTCCTGTCAATCCGCCACCATGAAACCATATTACTGTTGAAAAATCTTTTTTGTTTGCCGGATAATATACATCCAAACGGCATCTTTCCTGCATATAAGAGTCTTTTTCTCCAGGGCGATAGCTTACAGCCTCATCAGTCTTGTATTCTTGTGCTCCAAGTATGCCTACACATAAAAGCAGGTAAATAGTCCAAATTATTCTTTTCATAATTTTATTTTAAGTGGAGTCCTATTATTTTGTATTTATCATTCATAAGGCTAGAACTCATTATTCCTTATGAATGGTATCACGTTTTTTATTTTATCAAATGTTGTTTTCTATTCATCGGTCAAAATTTTCAGTTCTGCTATAGCCGCTTGTTTTCCACCATCAATGGCAGATAAGGCTTGAAGCTTGACATATCGTGCCTGGTGTGGAGCAAACTCTATTGTTTGCGTTTCTTTAGAATTTGCGAATGTTCCTGTAGCAACAGCTTTTCCCCACTCTTTCCCGTCACGGCTGACATAGATTTCATATTTGGCTATATGTCCTTCTGAAGAATCCTGACGTGGCGTATACTGTAGGCCTTTTATCTTTGCTTCCTTATTCAACGCTATTTGGATATCATGCGGATAAGGTGCCAAATAAAATTGATTGTGTACGGTATGCCAATAGGTATTGATATCTCCGTCAACTGCTAGTTGCATACTTTGGTCGGAGTCACTGTCTACGTGTATAATACTCTGTTTATTAGCGAATACTCCTGAAAGGTTATTGGTAACGTTAACATTCAGTTCGGCTGCTGAAGCCCAATCTTGTCCGTTTATTTCAGACAAGGCTATAAGCTTGAAATAGCGCGCTGTTACAGGCTCTTTCAGTGTAACGACTTGTGTTGTTGAAGAGTTCGGAAAATTCCCTTTCATTTTGTTTTCCCAATTCTTGCCGTCTCTGCTAAAGTAAAGTTCGTAATCCTTGATACGTCCATTGCCTGATTTGCGGGGAGTGTAAATAAATTTGTCTACTACGAGTATTGATGCCATGTCTACCACAATTTCGTGTGGATGCTTGGCGGCAGAGGTTGACCAGCGGCTATGCCAAATAGTATTGGGATCTCCGTCAATAGTATTGCGTGCCTCTTCGCCGACATTCTCGCTACTTACAGATACTACTTTCCAAGCGGAACGATCTACATAGACAGGTAGTTCTAGAGTTGTTGACAAACTCTTTCCCAGGTTCTCTGAAATAGCATAGGCATGTACTTCTCCGCCTGATATGAATTCAATAGGTTCTGAATACTCTTTGTATGGTTTACCATTGATACTATAATATATTGTGGCGGAGGGTGTATCGGTCTTCATGCATAGGTATCCATTATTATCGCGTTCTATAAGAACAGGCATACATACAGGCATCCGAACACGTGCTTTCTTTGTTAATTCGTCTTTTGAATAACTTCTTTCCAACGGTATCATGATGAAACTGAATACTGTAGGTTGAGAGTATAGTTCGTATTTGCGCATCGGAGCCGGCCCGCAACTGGCATTGCCTAGGGGGCGATGTTTGGCATCAAGGCAAAGTATGGTTTCTTTGCGCATAGAGAATTTATACTTATGTATCAATCTTCTGATATTGTCAGGTTCAACCATATCCTGGGCTCTCACATGCAGTGCAGACCCTGACATATTGTTATTTCCTGCGACGAAAACAAAACCGACACCATTGGGGTTGGTTAGGGCAATCCAGCGAAGGTCTTCGTGGTTGCCCATCTCTTGTGGTTTTACGTAGTCTACCCATTGATTTGAGACAAGGTCTTCGTATACACCGACATTCGTTGCATCTTTGCGGTCAATATAGTTTTCTAAGGGGCCCCGACCATACCAGCGCATGCGTTCAAAACCTTCGGGCAATTCCAACCTATAGCCTACACGTGGAATGATTTCTCCATTTACTGTCGGAATGATAATGCTGTTCACCAATACAGAACCATCAGATATTACAGTATACTCCATTTCGGTTTGGTAATCGAATCCAAGCTTGCCTCTATATGTATTTTTAATGAATAAGATAATTTTGTCATCTTCATTACGTATTTTCCAATTACCGGCTTCTAGGGTCATATTATATAATCCCTTGCGTTGCCAATCTTCATCCACCTGTCTGTCGTTGTCGGTAGGAGCACGGAATAGGTTCAGCTCTAATCCTTTGCTTATCAGAGGAACTTCGTTTAATGTATAAGCGGACATTGTTCCTTCTTTTTTGGAGAATGTCGCTCTGAAATTTTTACCGTTCACAAGGTAGGCATCTTTGGTTTCAGCTAAGCTGATATTACTCTTTGTTATTTTAAAAACCGGTTTTTCACTATCAGAGAGTTTGAATTGTTCTGATGCAACTTCATAATCGGCTTTCTCCCATTCTGTGTCATATTTTTGTTTAAAGCTGAAATTGATAAAGTATTCTGCTCCCGGAGTTCTCTTAATTTGGCTGTCAGGGATAGTAATTATTTTATTGGTCTGTGCATTCAAAGAGAGTTCTTCCAGGTTACCGGACAAGATTACTTTACCGTCTTCTTCAATTGTATATCTTCCATACAAGTCATTCAGATTGGTGTGGAAACGTTTGTTGGTTATCTTGTACTTACCATTTCCCAATGCTTCCACGCTTATGGGCTGATGTATTTTCTTTACCTCGTAGGCTTTAGCGGAAAAAGTACGATCGGAGAAAATGATTCCGTTTGTGCAGAAATTACCATCGTTAGGCTTGTCGCCAAAATCGCCACCGGCAGCCATATAAAAACCTTTCCCGTTAGGAGCAGGCATTTTGATACTTTGGTCAACCCAGTCCCAGATGAATCCTCCTATAAGTGCCGGATAATTCTCATATATTTCCCAATATTCCTTGAAGTTGCCTATTGAGTTACCCATCGCATGAGCATATTCACAGACTACGTGGGGTTTTACCGTTTCGCCATTTTGCGCCTTATGCAGACGTTCTTTTCCTACGTTCTCGAGCCATTCTACACTTGGGTACATGGAACTAGTTACATCGCAGTAAGAACTATTACCTTCATAATGTGTAGGGCGGGTGTTGTCCAGCTTCTTTATGGCTTTTTCTGCAGTTTGGAAATTTTTGCCGTTTCCGGATTCATTCCCCATCGACCACATTATAATGGATGCATGATTCCGGTAACATCTTACATGGTTTTCATTACGTTCGGTGAACGATTTTTCCCATTCCGGTTCATTGGATAAAGACATGAGTCCATGGCATTCTACATTGGCCTCGGCCATTACATAGATACCATGTCTGTCGCACAAGTCATAAAAGTAAGGGTTATTAGGATAATGTGAGGTGCGTACTGCATTTATATTTAAAGATTTCATTAATAGTACATCCCTTTCCATTTCTTCTTTGGAAACAGTGCGTCCGTTTAAAGAACTGTGATCGTGCCTATCTACTCCTTTGAATAAAGTTGATTTCCCATTAATCAACATTTGTCCGTCTTTAGTAAATTCTATTTTACGGAAACCAATTTTCACGCTACGGATATCCGTAACTTTCCCTTTTTGTTTTAGAGAGATAGTCAGGTTATAAAGATTAGGAGTTTCTGCCGTCCACTTCATCGGGTTCTCAACATCGAATTGCATATTGTTGATACCCGTTTGGGCACGAATGGCTTGTGAAGCGATTTCTTGACCATTTAAGTTTGTTATCTTTGCTATGATATCACCGTGACCTTTCTTTCCTGTAAGTTTTATGTCCAATGAAACAGAAGCATTTTTGTATTCTTTATCCAAATCTGCACGGAAGAAAAAATCCCTGATTTGTATTTGGGGAGCAGACCATAAGAATACATCTCTAAATATACCACTGAAACGCCAGAAATCCTGACATTCTAGATAGCTTCCGTCAGTAAAACGATATACTTCGACTGCTAAAATATTCTTGCCGGGTTGCAGATAAGGAGTTAGATTAAATTCGGCAGGCAGATAACTATCTTCCGAATAACCAACCTTTTGACCGTTCAGCCAAATATAGAATCCTGCTTCTACACCGTTGAAACGAATAAAGACCTCCCTTCCTTTCCATGAATCGGGGAGAGTGAACTCTCTGCGATAGCTGCCTACAGGGTTGGGCATTGTAGCAAATGTGTAGTCGGAAGGGCGGGGTTGGATGATGTTGGGCCACTCTATCTTTTCCCATTGTGTGTAGGAAAAGGGGTAGATTACGTTACAATACAGTGGTTTATCCCAATTCTTATTATTACGTACAGCTTCAATTTGCCAGGTTGCGGGTACTTTAATATCATCCCATAAACTTACATCATAGTCAGGTTTGTAGAAATCTTGCGGCCTATCTTTAGGATCGGATACCCAGTGAAATTTCCATGTACCATTCAAGGTCTTATAATAGGGTGATTCCTCTATTGGTAAATTGCTGGCCTGTTGCTCATCATCAAAAGGGATAGCAATTTGACAGGCGGTTTCCTTATTCACCCCCGAAACATGTTGGTTACTCCATTCTAAGTCTTCGGGCTTTTGGGCTGTTAGACTTAATGTGTTGAGTAGGAGTACAATGATACAAAAAAAAGATAATTTTCTCATAAATGTAAGACTAATATTGAGTATTCTAATTCTTCAGATATATTTATGTCACAAGTTTCACCTATTTATCTTTAAATGAACGTTCGTGAATATAATACCCTTGGTCTTGATTCATGTAGAATTTGAATGTGGCTAATTGATTGTAACCTTGATTATCATTCACTGTTTTCCATGTAGCGTGCCATGCATTTGAGTCAATGCTATTCCAAAAAGCATAGCGATATATTCTGAAAAATGATGGATCACTTAGGGCTGTGTTGAAATCATTACAATCTTTATAACGGTATCCCCAACGTTCTTCAAATTTTGGGTTTTTATAGGTGACTTTGACTGCGTAACGGGAATCATAGTTCTGTCCGTTTCCAATAGTCCAAGCATAATCGGTCACACTCCAAATTCCATTTCCTTCATATTCCATTGCCTTCCAATAGCTGTTTGCAAACCAGGGTCTGTTGAAAAATTCCACTTTCTCGATTTCCCTCACAGACCATTTCATTTGGGATAGATCTATTAAGAGCCAATATTTACCATTATAAGAAATTGTAGATTTTGTCATTTCCTCAGTTTCTTCAATATTTCCGTTCTCCAGAAGTGTATAATATTTATTGTTTCCTTCGTCACGCAGATACCATTCTCCTGTTTTCAGTTCTGTGAAACATTCATAGTTTCCTTCTATATAGGGCAATGAATAATTTTCTTTAGTGTCTTCTATGGTCATTGCTTGGCCTAATTTGATTCCAGCTTCGGGTCTTTCGGTTGCTGTGCCTAGAATGCGAAGTTCTACCTCTTTCATAGGAGGATTAATTCGTGTTATAAGAATTGTACGAACTCCTGATTCACCTCCATAGGTCACAGTCTCTTTGTACTTTTGCGCACGAACAGTCCATTTTAACATAATTGTTTCCCCAAGTTCAGCACCTGCGTCCTTAGCAATTAAGTCCATTGTTGAAGCTTCGACTGTGAGTTCAGGGCTTATACCATCATTCAAGCTGGTTATTTTATATATTGGATGGGAAAAATCTCCGTCAATTTTGTCAAATAAGACTTCATAAGTTACGAAGATATAATCGTTTGATTTTGAATATGCCCATTCAAACTTGACGGGCAGTCCTTTTTCTATGATGACAGGATATTCATTACGTGGAAAATAAAGCAAATCTGCAGCTTTAAATTTTGTGTCAATATTGTCGTTGTCATCGCTACATGCGGTGAGTCCCGAGATTATAGACAAGACTCCCAACAATACTATTATTATTTTTCTCATATATGTCTTTTTTATTTAATCAAATTTAATGTCCTTAATCATACACATGGATTCTATTGCTTGGGCTGCACTTGTATATGCACCGAGAGAGCCTCCTGTTCCTTCTTCTCTGGGTTCATAGCATAAAGGACTGAAGTAAGAGTTCTCCCACCGGCCTTGGTTTTTATCAATGCCCAGTGTCCAATAATAAGAAGCATGGCGGTTAATGTATTTATAGAGCTCTCCGCGGATTCTGCTATCATGGTTATCAATGTCTGTATCAACTATCATACGTGCGGCCCAATGGAAGAGAACAGCGTGAAAGATGGAGTTATTCTCGTCATTATAGGAAGTGTTTTCATTACGCATTACCATTTCTCCTTTATATCTTGTATTCATGCGTACAGATGTCATTTGTCCGCGGGCTGCTTGGATAGCTTTGAGAAGATATGCCTTGTCTCCGGTCAGTTTCCATAGTAAACGTCCCGATTCCATGCAAGTGCCTTGTGTATAACTTAATGGTACAGTTCCCAACGTACCATCTTTTTCCATTACATAGTGTTGCTGTTCGAAACAAGCATAAGCGGCTTCTAAAAACTCGTTCGCTTTTTTTTCATTTCCGGCATCTCTTTCGTATTTAGTTAGCATACAAGCTACAATACAGCCTGGACCATTAGTACATTCATTTGCACCTGTATCAGGCAATCTTCCTGGAAGCCATCCGTATGGATTAATTTCATGTCTGGGCCATATGATTTCTTCCCAGTTCTTCTTTGCTGTTTCATAGTATATTTTTTCACCTGTTGCCTCGTAGATTTGAAGCAGGGCAATGGTTATCCAGCATACATCATCAGTCCAGTCAGCACCAAATCCTGTTGAGCCGCCGTACTCAGGATGTTTACTCATGTAGTTATTACCTTTCCTGTCATACCAGTTTTTAAAATAAGTACGGATAGTTGCAGCTTCTTCCGGTTTGGAGTTTTTGATACGATTGTAGTACTCTACCATTACAGCCATAGCATGAGCCTGTTGCCAATAACAGTTACCACTATTGTTATCTTTATTATATTCCGTATAAGAAAACACCCATTCGGAATCACCGCGTTTCTCACTGCAATAAAAACGTTCAATAAATGTTTGCGAAGCAGAATCAGCAGCGGCTGTCCAATCAATTTCATAAGGAGCATAGATTCCGGGTTTCATTAGAGGGTCGGGTAGATTATCGTCACCGGAACAAGAAACGGATATGGCAGTAAGCCCGATAAGTATGGCTGCCATTTTTGTAAATCTGAAATGATTCATATTTTTAGTTATTTGAGTTTCGCAAGTATTCTAGTCAGATCTTTTATCTACAAATAGGATAAATGTAGGAAAAGAAGTAGAATACTTGCGGAATTTATTAATTATTTTTTATTATTCACCATAAGCATAGAATTCTGCCAATTGTGCTTGTTGTCCTATATGGCTTGATTCTACTACTATTTTTATATATCGTCCTTTGGCCTCTGTGATGTCAAATTCCTGTACTGCTGTGATTTGGGCCATTTGGAAAGTACCTACTTTAGTCCAGTTATTGTTATCGGGACTTATATAGAATGTACCTCCCTTTGTTCCTATATTTGTCCTTCTTTGCTGCATAAAGAACTTAAAGAAAGTATGTTCTTTCTTTGTATCTATAATGAGTGTATAAGGTAATGTCGGCACAGGAGCAGGTTCGGATTTCCATTGGTTTTCCCAGTATGTATTAGAGAGATCGGAAGAGCACACGTCTGAACTCCA
>ERZ809769.677-NODE-677-length-8439-cov-4.05057_pt1 | contig 8439 bp, 2 predicted proteins | sample MGYA00520276_ERZ809769 | MGnify/ENA primary metagenome ERZ809769 (study PRJEB31588, sample SAMN03401199) | human gut metagenome | study: EMG produced TPA metagenomics assembly of the PRJNA231909 data set (A prospective, longitudinal analysis of the... | reverse complement strand
TTCCGGGCACCTCGCTCCAGTAGTTCTTATTATAAACCTTATATGGCAGCATAGCTCCATTCCCCACTACCCATACACGATTTACCTTATTGACAAGACCTTTCACTTCGATCGGGCCATTAGGCTTATAGGGTAAATAGAGGTAAAGGATGTCACCCGCTTTATTCAGTGTGGTATATCCCTGAAAATGTTCGCACGGGATGCCGGCACGTGTTTCGTAGATAGCTTCTTTATGCTTCTTAGTCCAACGGCCGAATTCTTTCAAAACAGCAATCTGTTCGGCAGGAATAGTTCCATCTTCCTTCGGACCAATATCCAATAGCAGATTCCCTCCCATACTGAGACAATCGACAAAAGTACGCAACAGCATAAACGGAGTCTTATAATTAGTGTCGGCATGCTGATACCCCCATGAATCGTTCATGGTCATACAAAGCTCCCAATACTTGTCGGCAGGACGTACTACAGGAACTCCCTGCTCGGGTGTAGCATAATCGCCATACCCCTGAATACGGGAGTTTACTATAACATTCGGGTTAGTAGAACGCAACAGGTTGATGATGCCCTTCGAATCCCAAGCCTCAGCAGTTTGTTCCCAGTCTCCGTCAAACCAGTAAAGATCAGGTTTCCAAGTTTTGTTTAACTCGGAAAGCTGTCCAAAATTAAACTTAACAAACTTAGCCCAACGATCCGGATCGTTTTTGTAACGTACTTCCGTACGGGTTTTGTTGGGATAGTCCGGATGCGACCAGTCAAGCAGCGAATAGTAGAACCCGAGCTTCAGCCCTTGTTTACGTACTTCCTTCACAAAAGGAGCAATCAGGTCACGCCCGGCAGGAGTACTTTTCACAGTACTGAGGTCACCCGCCTTCGTATCCCAAAGAGCTACGCCATCATGATGCTTGGTGGTAATGACCGTATAACGTGCACCACTTTCTTTAATCAGTTTCACCCACTCCTGAGGATTATAGGCCGATGCCGTAAAGCCTTTTTCCTGAGCCATATACTCTTCATAAGGAAGATAGTTATTGAAGAATGACCAGCTCTCTGATACTCCGTTCACGGCATAGATTCCCCAATGGATAAAGATTCCTAACTTGGCCTGGGCAAACCATTCCATTCTTTTCTCTTTCTGAGCAGCAGTTTCTTCAGTAGAAGCAGTTTGGGCTTTCAGCCCGAATCCTAGGAGAAACAAGGCAATAAGGGTAATGATCAATCGGTTGTTTTTCATTTTATCTCAATTATATTTTGTCTCAATTAAGGCAAAGATAAAATATCTATCTTAAAATACAAAATAAAAGGAAGAACATAAAAGCAAGCCGATTCTTCCGGCCTCACCCACCAACCGAGACACATACGGAGTCAGCACTCCAAACAAATCACTAATAATTTACAATTACAATCTTACAAAGAATATATCCCCTGCACATATATTCAGATTCATCCGAAGAAAAAGAGCTATAACAGCCACCTCCTCCCAATTATAGAACAAACAGACTCGTGTGCGAAAACGATAATTATTGTGTTCGATAACGAAATTATTATTCCTTTTAATGTATTTATCATAAAAAGATCCCTTGAAGCATCAAATTAAATAGCAGTTATTATTGGATAAAATCAAATAATGTGTATTTTTGGACCGAAATTAAACCTGAAAATTTTAAATCAAATAGTATGAGTACACTCCAAAATGCAATGGGGAAAATGACAAACTACAGATGGACGATTTGCGCCATGTTATTTTTCGCAACAACCATAAACTACCTTGATCGCCAAGTACTATCGCTGACCTGGGACGAATTTATCAAACCCGAATTTCATTGGAACGAGTCACATTATGGCATCATTACTGCTGTCTTTTCTATTGTATATGCCATTTGTATGCTGTTTGCCGGCCGGTTTATCGACTGGATGGGAACAAAGAAAGGTTACCTTTGGTCCATCGGTATATGGTCGGCCGGTGCCTGCCTTCATGCTTTCTGTGGAATTATAACCGAAGAATATGTAGGAATGCATAGCGCAGCCGAACTAATTGCTGCTACCGGTGATGTAGTAGTGGTACTTGCCACCATAAGCATGTATTGTTTTTTAGTCGCACGCTGTATTTTAGCACTCGGTGAAGCCGGCAATTTTCCGGCTGCCATTAAAGTTACCGCCGAATATTTCCCGAAAAAAGACCGGGCTTACGCTACTTCCATTTTTAATGCCGGAGCTTCTATCGGTGCCCTGATTGCCCCTCTCAGCATTCCATTACTGGCTAAAGCCTGGGGATGGGAAATGGCATTCGTCATCATCGGTGCTCTTGGCTTCGTGTGGATGGGATTTTGGGTATTCATGTACACAGCTCCCTCTAAAAACAAATTTGTAAACTCAGCCGAACTCGAATATATCGAGCAAGACAAACATGAAACCTACACAGCAACTGTAAAAAAGAACGAGGAAAAGAAAAGTATGACTTTCCGGCAATGTTTCACCTACAGACAAACCTGGGCATTTGCATTCGGTAAGTTTATGACGGATGGAGTGTGGTGGTTCTTCCTTTTTTGGGCACCTTCTTACCTGAATACCCAGTTCGACATCAAAACCTCCGAAGGATTGGGAAGAGCATTGATCTTTACACTTTACGCTATAACAATGTTATCGATCTATGGAGGGAAACTCCCTACGATCATCATTCATAAAACCGGGCTAAACCCGTATGCCGCACGTATGAGAGCTATGCTGATCTTTGCATTCTTTCCTCTGTTGGTATTACTTGCCCAGCCATTAGGAACCATCTCTCCCTGGTTTCCGGTTATTATGATCGGTATCGGGGGAGCTGCCCACCAATCATGGTCGGCTAATATTTTTTCTACCGTAGGCGATATGTTTCCTAAAAGCGCCATTGCCAGCATCACCGGTATTGGCGGTATGGCAGGAGGAGTAGGTTCTATGATTCTCCAGTATTCAGCCGGCGAGCTGTTTGTACACGCCGACAAAACTCAAATGGTATTCATGGGCTTTGTCGGGAAACCGGCTGGTTATTTCGTTATCTTTTGTATCTGCTCGGTAGCCTACCTGATTGGATGGATCGTTATGAAGGCATTAGTTCCTAAATATAAACCCATTATCCTGAATTAAAGGCCAACTTAAAGGAAGGATTAACTTTCAGGAATGAAGTCGAAAGTCTTTCTCAACACAGATCAACAGATTACAGTAACCTACAATGTGCAGATTATCAATCCGACCGATCTTCTCATAGTGTAGTCTGTTAATCTGTGATGAGCTTTCTTTCCTTCAAATTTATTCATTTATTCTCCATATATTTTGAAGGGGGCACACCAAATTGTTCCGTAAAGTGCTTCCTTAATGTCCGGGCATCACTGAATCCTACTTTTTCGGAAATCTCCTGAATGGAGTAACGATTCTCCATAATCAACGAAGCAGCCTTACTCACCCGCACACTCCGGATCATATCAACCACAGATAACTCACTGCGTTGCTTTACCTTCCGGTATAAAGTAGGCTGGCTCATGTGAAGTTGTTCGGCCAACATCTTAACATTGAAGTTCTCATTAGACAGATTCTTCTCAACCACGTGAATGAGTTTTTGTATAAATTCGTCATCCGCCTCTTCATCTTCAACCGATTCTCGTTTCAACATCAATGCTTTGGTATAAATGCGTTTCAGACGTTCGCGCTGAAGAATCAGGTTCTCTACCTTTGCTTTCAATACTTCCGGATTGAAAGGCTTCATCATATAGTCATCCGCCCCACTATAAGATCCTTGCAATACATCTGCATCTTCTGCCTTGGCCGTCAACATCAGGATAGGAATATGAGCGGTCTCTTGCCGTTCACGTATCTCCCGGCAACAGGTAAACCCATCTTTAACCGGCATCATTACATCCGAGATAATCAGATCGGGTATCTCATTGGTAGCAATCCGGACCCCTTCCTCACCATCAGCCGCTTCAAGTACCGTGTATTTTGTCACAAACAAAGAGCGAATATACTGACGGACATCTACATTATCTTCAACAATCAGCAATGTTTTCTTTGTGACCGGAACTCCTTCTTCCGATTTTTCCTGTACAGATAGAGGTTGAAACTGCGGTTCCGTTTCATGCCCGCGATAATCTACTATTTCATATAAATCACCGGTAAAGTGAGATTTACCTTCCGGTATCAATAATACGAATGTAGAACCTTTTCCCGGCTCACTATCAAGAATGACCTGTCCATGATGCAGATCCATCGTATTTTTCACAATCCGCAGTCCAATGCCTACTTTGGTAGAGAAGGTCGGTGAATTATCACCCGTAATGAAAGAGTCAAAAATGCGCTTCTGAAACTCATCCGGTATTCCCTCACCCGTATCCGATACTGTTATCTGGCAAAAAGGCTTTCCATCCTGTTCCATACGGGTAAGAGTGAGCAATACCTCTCCATTGGGAGAAGTGTATTTAAAAGCATTAGATAGTAGATTTCCGACCGACGAAGTTATTTTCTCCGTATCTATCCATAGGAAAACAGGATCTTCCGGAAGTCTTACCTGAAATGTACATCCTTTTATCCCTGCCATTTGGCGAAAGGACTCTGCTACTTCTCTCACTAGTTCCACAATATCCGCTTCTGACAAACGCAGTTTCACCATCCCGGCCTCTATTTTTTGTACATAGAGCAACTGATCGACCAGTGTATGTAGCGAAGAGCTGTTTTTATACATGGTATATAGCTTGCTATACAGCGGATCGGATGCCTTTATGTGTTCCAATAATTCCTGTAATGGGGCAAGAATCAAGGTTAGCGGCGTACGTAGTTCATGTGCCGCACTTGTAAAAAAGTTCTCACGCTCCATCCGGATTTGTCGCTCTTTCTCACGCTCTAAGTTTACTGACAGAAGTTCATGCTCCATGCGCATTTCACGTTCCATACGCATCTGACGATGTTTGACAAGACGAATCAAATAGGCCACACCACCGGCCAATAACAGTAAAATAAATAATCGGAAAGGCAATGTACGACTCCAATGCGGTAGAATATGTATTTGGAGTGATGTAACCTTTCCATCTTTCCCGTCAGGATAAATATTCTTCACTTCAAATGTATAATCCCCTTCGGGTAAGTTCATATAAGTAGCCTTCTCTCCATCATTAGAAACCAACCAATGCGTCTGATATGGTAATAAGCGGTAATTGTACTTCTGTTGTTCCTCTGCATAAGAAAGATTATTAAAAGATAAAACAAAGTCACGATTTTCATTATTCAAAGTAATCGAACTAGTATATGAAATGCCTTCTGCCAATACAGTCTGCCCATTTATTTTATCCCCAATCCCTACAGGACGACCATCTACCTCAAGTCCAGTAATAAGAACCTGATCTTCATCCAAATGACCATCCACGTCATCCGGATCAAAATAAGTGAGCGATTTATTATTGCCAAAAAATAGTGTATTATCAGCAAGTAATGCCGAACGATTGCTTCCACTTATATAATAATTATAAAAAAGGTGCTGATGCCTACTGTAACGAGAGACTCCCGAATTACTTCCCAACCAAATATGTCCTCGGTTATCTTCAACCAGACATCCTATAAAATTACTACATAATCCATTTCTAGTTGTATAATACTCACGTATTGCATCCTTTTTAGGTGAAAGAATAGCGAAACCATCCATATAACCTACATATACATTACCATCAGAAGATACTAACAAAGAACGAACCGAATTATTTTTGATATTCGCTTTCTTCTCATAGCCTGTCTCTAAAGACATCTCTCCTCTAGAATCAATTTTCAATTTGCAAACTCCTGCATTACTTGTACCTAACCATATAGTTCCGTCCTTCGTGCCGGCAATAGCTCGTATACAAATAGGAGTAGGGTCCTTAAACAAAATCTCAATAGGGATTTTTTTGCAAAATCCAGAATCTATATTCAATTTCCAAACTCCATCATTAGTACCTACCCATAAATTTCGATTAGTATCCCAATATAATGCCCAAATTGACACAGTATTCACTTTACCTCTATCTTGTAAAAAATGTAATCGAAATTGTTTTGTTGCCTCATTATATGAAGTTAATGTTCCATCCCTATTTCCAAACCAAAGTGAACCTCTATTATCATTAATGGCACAAAGAACTGTATTTTTACTTTGAATATCCGGAGTACCAACCCTAGTAAAATTCATTCGTCTTCCTGGTTCAAAAGGTTGCTCACTTTTCATAATCCCTTGATGAAACGTAGCCATCCAAACATATTTTCTATTATCCATGACTATACCACAAATTTCATTATGCCTCTCTTGATGAAATTGGTTATAAAATTGTGACCGTAGATCAGAATAAATCACTCCTCCCCCATTAGTACCTATCCAAACCATCCCACTGGGGTCGTAATACGCTGAAATCATTCTTGTTTCTAAGTTGCGGTGAAGTTGTGAAGCTGTATTATAGTATATTTCTGTCATCATTCTTTTCGGATCATTCTTATCCTGAAATAATAAAGTATACCCACTCCAAGTCACTGCAAGATAACGATTATTATTAATTGGAATAACTTGAAAAACATCTGTATGGGATAGACTGTTTTCTTTATTATTTTCCTTATAAGTAATTCTGTCTATATACCCAGAAGAAACGTAATAACGCAGAATACCGTGTCCAATAGTAGAAACCCATACCACTCCTTTATCATATAATACCGAAGTTGCATCCCAAGTTTTATTTTTCCACAAAGATATCTTTTTAGATTTCTCCGAAGATTCAGGCTGAAACAATAGCAAATTTCCTTGCTGTGTAACCAAACATAACATTTCATGATTATCAGTATAACACATTGCACAGAAATTATCACCAGAATCAATCAAATCTTTATACTGTTTCTCACATTTCAATTTAATCTGAACAACCTCTCCTTTCTCATTTTTAACTTCTTCCTGTGTATATAGATATAATTTATTCCCTGACAGTCCCCAAAAAGAGTTATTATCTATAGGTAATAAGTGAGAGACATGTACAGAACTATAATCCGTTGCATGGACGATCGGTATAAATTTCTCCAGCGACCGAGCAAAACAATATAAAGTATTTCCAGCGATAACTCCCAAATATCGATCTGACATCTCTACAATTTCGGAAACATACATATACGCTGGTGAAGAAGAGAAGTTTTTTATTAATTTACCATCATAACGGCTCAAGCCATTATTAGTACCAAACCACATAAAGCCATCCCGATCTTTGTAGATAGATGTAATAGTATTATCCGCCAGCCCATCCTGCATGGTTAACAGACGAATATCTCTATCAAAAAAAGCATAACCAGAAACGACCGGACAATTACATATAAACAAAACCAATAAAAAGAGATTTAGCTTCTTCATATTAATAATCAATTTATTGCAAAAGAACGAAATAAAGCCTAAACATACAAAAGAGATTCAAAAAAAACATGGTATTGAATTAAACGTGTATGCTGAATGATATAGACATGCCCCTACGTAATCTCTCAATCCCTGTACATTTGCCATGTAATTAAACCTTATGTATAACTTTAAATAAGAAAAGAATGAAAAAAATTTCAATCTTATTCATGTTGTTGCTTGGCATTACTACATTATATGCACAGCAATTGAACATTACGGGTACTGTGATTGACAAAAAGCTCAATGAGCCAATCATCGGTGCCACAGTCCAAGTAAAAGGGACGAACAATGGATCCATCACGGACATGGAAGGTAAGTTTTCATTGAAAAACGTTAGCAAAGGAGGTATACTGACTGTTTCCTACATAGGTTACACCACTCAGTCAATTCCTCTCAATGGTACACAAACATCCTTCAGGATTGAGTTAAGTGAAGATTCAAAAACTCTTGATGAAGTAGTGGTAGTAGGCTTCGGTACTCAGAAAAAAGTAAATCTGACCGGAGCGGTTACAAGTGTAGATACCAAAGCACTAGCATCACGTCCGGTATCACAAGTCGGTCAAGCCCTGCAAGGTGTAGTTCCAGGCTTAAATCTATCGACTCCTGATTTAGGGGGACAGTTGGGACAAACAATGAACGTAAACATCCGTGGAACAGGAACCATTGGTAAAGGATCAAGTGCCTCACCACTTATACTGATTGATGGAATGGAAGGCAATATGAATAATCTGAATCCAGAAGATATTGAAAATATTTCTGTCTTGAAAGATGCTGCTTCTTCTTCCATCTATGGTTCACGTGCTGCATTCGGTGTTATCTTAATCACTACAAAGAAAGGAAAAGCGGGCAAAATGCAAGTGAACTATAACAATAGTTTCCGCTATTCCGGACCAACCAGCCTTCCTAATCAACTTGATTCCTATCGTTTTGCCAATTATTTCAATGATGCAGCCATTAATCAAGGAGGAAGTGTGATCTTTGATGAAGAGACCATTGACCGTATCCAAAAGTATATGGCAGGCGAG
>ERZ809769.641-NODE-641-length-8823-cov-8.82071_pt1 | contig 8823 bp, 10 predicted proteins | sample MGYA00520276_ERZ809769 | MGnify/ENA primary metagenome ERZ809769 (study PRJEB31588, sample SAMN03401199) | human gut metagenome | study: EMG produced TPA metagenomics assembly of the PRJNA231909 data set (A prospective, longitudinal analysis of the... | reverse complement strand
CGTAAGCCCCCGATAAAGTACCCGTATAAAAAAGAATCGCTATAGCAAATCGAACAAAGCTATAGTGATTCTGTATTTATATTCTTGTTTTTCGTTAGAGTATTATTAGAGTTCTTTGGAGTTTCCCGATTCCCAGCAATGGGGTAGCAGCTCTTTTAGGTCTTTCTCCTTGTTGGCTGCATAATACGGCAATAGTGCAATCACCTCCGTGAGCCATTCCCGGGGGTTAATGTTGGAGGCTTTGCATGATGCCAAGAGCGAACAGATTATGGCAGTGTTCTGCGCGGCTTCATGGTTTCCACAAAATAAGAAGTTTTTTCTTGATAAGGCTATCGGACGAATCGCATTTTCGGCCAGATTATTATCTATTTTAAGCCTGCCGTCTTTCAGATAATTCCTCATACGTGGCCAAAGTTGATACGCGTAAGCGATAGCTTGCCCCATCCGGCTTTTAGGAAGCACTTTCGGATAGGCTGTTTCCATCCATTTTTCCAGTTGCTCAAGTATGGGAAGTGCCTGTTCCTGTCTTCTAAGCATGCGTTGCTCATAAGTGAGTTCCTCCTGGTCGGCAATCTGTTCGATCCGATAGAGTTGCTGTATTTGAGCCAGAACATATCCGGCCAGGGATTCATTCTCTTCTTTGGCAACCTCGTAATGTCGCCTTATGTGGGCAAGGCATCCGACAAGGCACACCTCTTTCTTACCCTCAAAGATGTTGTAGGCCGCATAGCCGTCACTTTGAAGATATCCTTTGAAGGTTTGTAATAATTTCCAGGCTGTTTCCTGTGAGCGGGAACCGTCATCATAATGAAAGAAGACCAATCCATCCATAACCGCCCTGACTATCCACAAGTATTCCTTAACCGCTTTATGATTCTGTTTGTTGATAACCGGTAATGTCGTTTCGTCCACCTGGATATAGTCGGCCTTCAATACCTGTTTCTTCAACTCTTCATAGAGAGGTTTAAGTAATTCACAGGCAGGTTTGAACCACCCCTGAAGCGTGTTTTCCGAGATCTTCAGGCCGAAATGGTGAAACTCACGCACCTGACGATAGAATGGTACATGATATTCATATTTTTGCAAGAGGATTTCAGTGAGCAGGCTGGCACCGGGAAGTCCCTTGTAGATAGGCAATAGCGGAAGAGGGGCTATAATAACACTGCCCTGATGCCCCTGAGGCAAACTTATATTGTCTTTCAGGCCATACTTGGGACGTATGATCTCTTTTACGTATAATTTGCCCGGTTCAAATTCAAGTGTACGTGTGCGTTCCTCGCCTATGCGCTTGTATTTATCCGGATCGACTCCTTCGGGTTCTATGACAATCTCCACTACAGGAAGGCCATCCAACATGTTGCGGTTCTGACGCACTTTCTTTTTGGGAGTCGTCGAGCAGACAGGTTCTTGGGCTGCGGCTTCTTCCGGTATTTCGTGTTCCAACGGCTGAACAGGTGGATCGAACAGTGATAGCTGGTTCGGATCCAGATGGGCTAATTTCTCGCTCTTACGGCCGAATAACTGACGATTTAACCAGGCTACCTGAGCCAGCAGTTCCTGAAGCTTATTTTGCAGCTGTTCGTTCTGCCGGGTCAGACGCTCGATTGACTCAGACTGGGAGCTATTAGCCTGCTGGAGTGTGGCCACCAAAAGTTCTAATGTTTCTGTCTGAGTCATTCGTCATACCTGTTTTGAACAATACAAAAATACAGAAAAGCAACCGTATAATCAAGGTTTCACCTGCTGTTTTTCAGTACTGCATGTCACTTTTTCGTAACGCTTTCAGACGTTTGAGCCTTTTGGAAGGTTCGTCGTTGATTCCCTCTACCATCAGAACCAGGTCACGCCACTGCATAGGGTACGACTTGCTTTCTTTGTCATAAGAGGGAAGGCGGAAAGTGCCTTCTTCAAGTCGTTTTATGTACAAAACCAGTCCGCCATCTTCCGCGTGTAGCAGTTTCATTGTAGTGCGCTGGCGGTTGATAAAGATAAACACATCACCTAAACGGACATCATATCCCATTTTATCATGAACAACCCCGCATAATGAGTTCATACCTTTACGCATATCTGTCTTACCCGGACAGAGAAAGTAGCGCATCGTGTCATTCAGGCAAAACATGGCGATTGCAGAGTTGAGTGAGCAATTGCATGGCCGCCTGGGATTCAGCCATACCACTGAAGTGGGCGATAATACCACCGGGGAACTCTATCCGGATCTCACCCGTTTGTATAGCGCCACTATCACAGGCAGAGTGGGAAGCAGGTGAAGAGGTGAGGCTAACCGGTGCAAACTCCTCTAAAGAGGAAGAATGCCTATCCATATGATAACGCCTCGATAGGCCAAACTTTCCTTTCCAATAGTAAAAGCTTGATTCGGTATAGGCTTCATTTATACAGAAGTCTTTTATCGTCAAACCGCTACGCTGTTGACGAGACAGGATTTCAATGAATTCTTCTTTACTCATTTTTTGCATAGTCTTTTTTCTGGCAAAGATCGAGACTTAAAGATACAAAGACAACGGGTACTTTATCGGGGGCTTACTATCAAGCTAACCTTGTTGTTAAACTAATATTCAAATTCTCCTCACCTTCATTAATGTTCTCTAAATCAATAAGAATAGGTTCTGTAATATGATAGTACGTCTTTGCTTTTCTACAATATCCCTCTGCTGCCATTTCACGGGCAGGTATAACTATATTACAATATGTTACCCCCACTAATGCATGATCTTTGGTTGATGAGTATATTATACCATCAAGCATGTCCTGCTTTTTAATATACTGTAATAGAAGTTGTGAGATAATGTATTCTGGTTTGAATGGCTCGTCAGGATGCGCAACTTTCATTAAACAAGATAAATAAAATGGGTAAGTAGATAAAAAACTAAATGCAAAATGGGCATCTGTTTCTATAATAGTTTCCAAACATTCATCTGGAATTACTAAGTTTATCAGTGATAAAAGTTTATGATTCTCGACCCTACATGCAAATACTTGTTCTTCAGACTCCAATGATCGTTTAATTTCATTCCAACAAACTTCTAATGATGTTCCTAAATATAAACATGGGAATCCGGGAATACTAAATCTTGCTGACGAAACCTTTTCTCTCATATTAAAAGGAACATGAAACATTTTCTCCTTAGATAAAGTTTCTTTAGATATTCGCATTCTATACAAATTAATAAGCTCTTCTCTCCATTCTAATAAGAAAAAATTGCCCAACTGATCATTAAGATAATTATTTGCATATGCACAACGGACACTACTTCTACTTGGAGCAAATTTATTTCTCATTAACAAATTCTCTAAAAGTTTATATGCTTCATCCGGATATCCTTCGTAATAAATACTAATTATCGAGCTGATTGTCTGTTGGACTTTCTTAATAAAGGAGATAAACTTTCTTTTTGTTAGATCTATAATTATTGGTGAACCTTCATTTCTAAATAAAGCATTAAAATCAACATCATCAATATCATTTAGCAATGATATATATTCACTGAATTCATATTGCAATGTTTCGATATAAGAGCTACCTGTCCTTTCAAGAGGTAGCTGATTTCTCATTTGATTTAATGCTTCAAAGACTCTCATACTTTATTATAATTAATGCCAGTTAGGCAATTATATTTAACTTTATATTGAATAACAGCAACACAAAAAAAAGAGTTTAAATTTTCCACTTTCTTATTGTTAACCTCATAAAAACAAAAATACAAAAAGATTCTATTTGACAAATCATTTTTGAGTTAATAATGCTTTTGAAATAATTTACATTTCTCTAAAATGGATAAATATCGCTGTCTGTATCACTATTTGAGAATTGAAACTCACCTTTAGATAAGCATTTTAAATATTGCTGCAAACGAATCCTATTACTTCTTGAAACTTGATAATTTTCTTTATGTCGCTTATCAATCTCAGAATGACATCTAATACAAAGACATTTCAAATTATACTCTCGGTTATCCAGTTTATTACCATTTATATGGTGTACCTCTAAAAATCGCTTATTAAATCCATTCAGAATAACACCACAATTCTCACATACATATTGATGTTTCTCTCTTATATATTCACTAATCTTCTGCCACTCCTTAACATATCCGAACATATCAATATCAACTTGTTCGGGCATTTCGTTTTGTTCACTTCCTCCTAAAGCATCATAGAATCCCTGAGTATTAGATACCGAATTTACCAACAATGCCTTTATTCCAACCATATCTTCACCGAAAAGTTCTTCCGCTTGCATGTTATGTAGCATATGCCTACAATATCCACATAAAGATAAAGATACATTTTTAAATTCTTTACCAGTCTTACGTTCTATAATATCATTGGTGTTAGCTGTAGAAAAAGAATAATATTGATCAAAGACTCCCTTATCTAAAAAATTCCGAATAGTCTCACATTCAAATATATGAAACCTTGACGCTTAAAGCCATTCTCATCTAAATAGAATATTCCTGTTGATTTAAAATCAATTTTACCATTAGTATAAGCTTCTTCAAAATCAACCCGAATAAGTTTATACCCTTTCGAATCCCCCACAATGCAGCCATTGTTTTTCAGGAATTTCTTTAGAGCATCAAAAGTATATAATTCACTCATACCAATTATTTCTGCATATCATTAACAATATTCTCAATAAGTTCTTCACTTGTGGTAATTATACGAAATTCAACTCTACGTGAGTAATTAGCATTTATTGGTTCATGCGATAAAAAACTTTCTTGCTTATTATCATCAAGAGTACGCCCATAGGATAGTCCATTAGCTGTAATCCAGTATTGTAATTGCTCTTTTTGTTTTTCAGATAGGTTCTTATAATATTCCATCTGTCTAAAATATTCAAGAACTTTAGCAGATCTCTCTTGTGACAATAAAACATTCCCGATATAAGGGTCACTTGATTTACTATAAATAGCCAATGTATCTGTATGACCTTCGATCCGAATTTCTTTAATCCTCGTTCGATATTCTTCTTTCAAAAGAATATTAAAATATCTAGGTAAAAAGTCATTTAATATTTTCTGAAAGGTTGGAGTAACATCTGATTTACCTAGAGCAAATATAACTTGGGGATTTGTAAAACGAATCGATAAATCTTTTCCTATCTCCATCTCCCATTCTTTTTTCTCTTCATCAAAAGCAGAACGTAAATCCTTATATATAGCTGATTTAGAATCTTGAAAGTCTGTAACAACCTTCTGACGCTGTTGCTCGGCTTTTTGCACTTCAAGAATATACGAGATCGCAACAAACATAAAAATAACCATAAGTCCGGTCATTAAGTCAGAGAATGACATCCAACTATTATTCTTACTTCCCATTAGCTACGTCTTTTATTATCATACATGGCTTGAATACAAGCATCTAAGTTTGCCAATGTATTATTTAATCTTTCGTAGAATTCCTCGTTGAGCGTGGACACACTACTATTTAAAGATTTAGAAGCATTAACAATTATGCTAACTCCCTCATTCATGTTTTTTCTAGTTTCTCGCCAGAACTCTTCATTATAATCTTTTATTTTATTTATTTCATCTAACTTCTTCACTAATAGACGAACTCCATCTCCCATATCTTTGTGATTGCGAATCCAAGTGTTTAGTTCCTTCGTAGCCTCGTCAAAAGCTTCTGTACCTTCATGGACTTTAGATATTGTATCATTCAACTTTACCGTTATTTCTTCAAACTTAGTATCGTCAATCAATACTCTTTGGAGTTCTTCTATCAATCGTTTTAGGTGGCTATCATCAGCTATTAAAGAATGAGTGTTATCGGCTACTTCTTCAAGTACTGTAGATGTGGCTTTAAATTCACTTGTCATATTATTATATTGAGAAGTCAATTCACTAATCATATCTTTATTCTCAACCTGCCATACATTTAATTGTTCTACGCTCTTATTCAATTGCTCAAAGTTTTCTTGAACAAGTTTATTGATTAGTTCTTTGAGAGACTTATTAAATTCTTTAGTAACCCCTTCCATTACTTTAACTAAAGACTCAACATTATTCTTACGCATTAATGCAGAGAATTCGTCAAATTTGGTTTGCATTAACTTGTTGCCTTTTTCCATAGCATCTGTTATGACAACGATCTCACCTCTGACTGTTGTAGACAAGTTTTTAGTTTCTTGTAGATTTTCCTCCTGAATACCTACCTGAGTACTCATTATGTCTAAGACCTCTCCTAATTGACTATACGTAGCTCTGGCTTCTTCTTCTATCTTCGTTGAAATGTTATGAATACCTACAATTTCTGTATGAACATCCATTAATTTGGAATTACTCATTACTATTTCTTCCACTTTGTCATTAAGACTGCCTAAACAGTCTGTTTGGGAACTCAACAATTCTATTACTCCATTTTGTGATTCTACTATTTTTCCAATTCCTGTAGTTTGCTGATCCAGCAAATTTATCATTCTTGTTTGCAGTGTATTCGATTGATTTACCATTTTCTCAATTGTCGCATTCAGACGATTCTGATCTTGACTCATATTCTGAATTGCAACACATATTCTATTTAAAGCATCTTGCTCTGTAGAAGGTGTTGTTGCTTCTATATCATCCGATATGCTATTAATCCATCTACTAACCACAATAGAGCAAACCATCCCCACAATAGATGTCAAAAAAGCCATTTTTAATCCACTTAATAGAACTGAAATACTAGCTGATATATTTGTTGTATTAAAATCCAAAAGTCCATAAGTAATACCAATAAATGTTCCTAATACACCAAAGGTAGTAAGCACAGATGGCATGTATTCTATAATATTTTTCTCTTGCCTAAACGTATTATTCTTGACTGCTTTCTTGATGCGATAACAACAATAAAAAAATACTAAAAAAATAATAGCTATGGAAACGATTGTAATAGTCATGTCTTTTTATTCTATTTTACGTAAGTTTTTTGCAAAAATAAGTTATTTATTTGACTATAAGGTTGATCTTCTGTAAAATAATCACGATTTTACAGAAAAAATCCCCCATTATTAATCCCCAAAACATATAAGTCATTATTTTTGAAAATTCCCTCTCTCATCACCCGAAATTCTTATAGATGAGAATAAATTGAAGCGCAGAGATTGCACCGCTACTAAATGGTGTACTAAATGGTGCACATAGCTTCAAACAAGATTAAACAATTTCCGGGTTGATCCCAATACTTAGAAGATCATTGGGCGATTCAATTCGAAGGATAGCAGCGGTACCAGTAATTACCACAGCTACAGTCTGGGTAATGAAAGTATGACGCCTATCAAAGAGTCAAGTCAGGACGAAGAGTCTTGATAACGGCTCTTTATTTTTTTCTTCTCCTTCCCTCTTCACCTTAAACCCTTATATATGACAAGAATAAGAAATAAGAATAAAAGACAAGAGAACAAGAAAATATTATTAACCAACAACAAAAAACAAGAGAAAAATGAAACATTTAATGAAAGGAATCAGAATCGCAGCATACATTGCTGAGATCATCGTGGCAGGTTCAACTATTGTGGAACTTGTAGAGAAGTATGGTGGCAGGAGCAAACGTAAATCCGCCGCAAGTAAAGTTGATACAGGCAATGTAGCAACTGAAAACCCATAGAAACGTCTAGTGAATGGATTATGATAATGCACAGGACGTAATTATAACTATCCTTGAGGTAACAACATCCATACTCAAGGGAATAAAGAAGCTAAGAGGAATATTTGTAAAAGCAAAGAAATAAACCTCTTGGCTTTTTCTTTTATCGGATTTTATTAACCAATTAAAAACTATAAAAATATGGAAACTACAAGAGAACTGTCTGTCGTTCCACAACAAGGAATGATGACAAAAATGGGCATAATCAACCCAACCTTTATCGAAGATGCAGTAATTGTATCGGAAAAGAAACAGGAGAAAGAACATCCCAATTTTATTGAATCAAACACTTCAGGCATTACACTTGAAGAACTGGAAACGAACTGTATTGTACCCAGCTTTGGAGACAACCAGCTTACAATCAGCCACCAGACTTTTATACACCGTATTGAGGAGGCGGCAAGCATATTTTTTGCAGGAGAAACTTTCGGTAATACGGAAATCAGAGTCTCACACAAGATTTTAGGCAGACATCCTTCCGCACTGACAAAAAGGAAGGAAGAACTCAAACCTGAAGACGAAACCATCTATTATCAGAGAATGGCATTCTGTTTTCATATCCGAACCATATGTCGGGAAATGAACGGTGAGGAAGTGCATCTTTGTATCGGCGGCGTAAGAAGCCTGAACGAAGAGAACCTGTACGGAAAAAAATCCCCTGAAAAATTTAAAATCTTTATCGGATGGAGAGTCAGGGTATGCAGTAATCTTATGCTGACATGTGACGGCTTGACAGGACGTCTGGAAGTGATGGGCGATACGGATATCTATATAGCCGCCCTAAAACTGTTCCGGGAATTCAACCCCGAACAAAATTTGAGACTTCTTGAGAATCTGGGAAGAACGATGATTTCACAGGAACAATTCTGCCAGATAATCGGACGTTTACGGCTTTACCAGGTTTTACCGGTATCACAGATGAAAGAATTGCCGAAAGTTATCCTGGGTGATTCAAACATCAATGCAGCCACTAAAGGCTATATTGATAACCCTAACTTCGGCTTACGCGGAAGAACAAAAATTTCATGTTGGGACCTGATGCAACTTCTTAACGAGGCGGCCAAACAGTCCTATATTGACAAATTCCTCGAAAGAAATCAGAACGCCACAGATTTTGCAGTGGGCATTCAGAAAGCCTTGAGAGGAGAAGACACTGAAAATTACGGATGGTTC
>ERZ809769.629-NODE-629-length-8997-cov-5.45795_pt1 | contig 8997 bp, 7 predicted proteins | sample MGYA00520276_ERZ809769 | MGnify/ENA primary metagenome ERZ809769 (study PRJEB31588, sample SAMN03401199) | human gut metagenome | study: EMG produced TPA metagenomics assembly of the PRJNA231909 data set (A prospective, longitudinal analysis of the... | reverse complement strand
AGGCTTACAGATTTTGATACGAAAATGAAAGAAGGCTCCTTGTGGTGCGAGCACCCTGCTCACCGTAGACGGGCTTGTGCACCGCATACATGATGCCGGAAAACTGGCCGTGGTTCACATCGACCTTGTGGACGGCCTTTCGTCGCGGGAGATCGCGGTGGACTCCCTCAACGCCCTGTGCCACCCGGACGGCATCATCTCCACCCGCCCGACCCTGATCCGCCGGGCGCGCCACCGCGGCCTGCTGACCGTCCAGCGGGCATTCATCCTGGATTCCCTCTCGCTGACCAGCCTGTCCGGTCAGCTGGAGCAGGGCAAGCCGGATTTTGTCGAGATCCTTCCCGGCATCATGCCCCGGGTCATCGCCGAGATCAGCGCCCGCACACAGGTGCCTGTCATCGCAGGCGGCCTGCTGCGCGACAAAGCCGACGTCATGGCCGCCATGCGCGCAGGTGCCGCCGCAGTTTCCACCTCTGCGCCCTCCCTGTGGGATATCTGAGCCAGAACAAGATCCCAGCTGAAGTACGAAAAGCATAATAGTATCCTGGTGTTTTATTGGATATGCCCGCCCACCGATGGAGCCGGATCTCCACGGTGAGCGGGCATTTTTTCGTTTTCATTCGATTTGAGTGAATCTATTCAGCCTGCGGATTAACTCAATAATTTAAAGCAATCCTACAAGCCGCACTCCCCTTAAAGTCTTTCTGCTTCCTGCATCTTAGCATCATACTGGATGGCAGAGATCGGCACGAGGCCCTCGATCATATCCAGTTTGCTGTTGACAAGGTCATCATACACATCTTTGATGGGCGACGTAATGGAAGGCTCCAGCTGTTCATTTGCAATTACGCTTTCCACCAGTGCTTGTTTGTTTTTCAGTTTCTGCGCCATATCGGGCAGGAAGTGATAATTTTCAATCATGCGCAGAATGATGTTTGCCATAAAATTGCCGCGGATGCTGCTCAACTCGATATAAATCGCTCCGGCATCCTCCACGGAAATTTGTGCGATGCTCATCAGGTAATCAGCCAGAGTCGTTTGCGTATCGTTCAAAATTCCCTGACTTGCCATACTGCGTTGCAGGATATTCATTTTTCGATAGTCCTGAATTATACCGGTTTTTATCAGTACATTCCACTACTTTATGCAGTCACATGGGTGGCATTTTCTTTCACCGAATTGATCGTATCCATCAGTTCACTCCCTGTTTTGCCATCAAACAGGCGGGTAAACAGAATGGGCTGGTCAAAGGGTGGTTTCATCAGCACCGCTTTGCTTTCCACATAACCGTTCTGCTCGATGTAATGAATGACCTTCTGCACGAACGCGATCTGCTTTGCATTCAGCGATTCGTTGTTGATGAACTTGGAAAATGCCTGCATGGCAGCATCGTGGTCCAGCTTTGCCACTTTACGCACCAGCAGACCAAAGGGTGTATCCCGAAACTCCCGTGCATAGTCCTCTTTGCTGCCCAGCTCACAGGTAAAGATATGTTCCAGCTCGGTATAGTCGCCCCGGGAAAGCGGAATGTTCTGGGTCAGCTTGTGGATGGCCAGCGTATCGCTGCGGTGCTCCATGATGTAGCGGTTCACACGTTCCCGGTACTCGCCGAAATCATAGCCGGAATCCAGCGTTTTGCCCTCGGTCTGTTCCAGTACCGGGTCGGCAAGGGCCGTGTAGACAGGCTTTTGCCCCTCGCCGCCCTCCACCAGAAACTTGATGAGCTCCCGCAGTTCCTGCCGCATTTCCTCAAAGCGGAGCAGATCATGCGAGGTCAAAAATTCGTCCGTCTGCACCTCCCGGATGAGGGGCAGCTTCGCCTGCACCTGTGGGATGGTAGCTTTCCCTTCCAGCATTGCCGCCGTGCTGCGCAGCTGTTTCTGGGCGCGGCCCAGCCCCGGCAGACCTTCCAGTTCACAGAGCAGCAAGCCATACACAAAGTTATCGAACCGCTTGGCGGCTTCATCTTTGTCGTCCAGCGAGATGAGCGGTGCCACCTCTTTCATCAGAGTACCCTTGTCTGTTTCGGTCAGGCTGACAAAGGCTTCCGGCTTTTGATAGTGTTCCACGGCCTGTCGGTGCAGCCGCACGGATACCAGCTCCGGGTTCAGCGCTCCCACTTCGGCACGGCAGGTCTCTGTTAAAATCTTGCGCCAGTTCTGGTAGTTTTCGTCCCCATAGGCTCCATCCTGCAGCGCGGCGGCAATGCGCACCTGCTTGCAGAAAATGCTCTCAGACAGGCTTTTGGTGTCCGCGCTCTCGTAGCCGTTGGGTTTCTGACGGAAAAATTCAAAGTTGCCGCAGTAGTCGAAGATCAGAAACCGCCGTTTGCCCGTATATTCGCCGTCGATGGCATCCACGCAGGCAAGGGACGGGCAGAGCCGCGTACCACGGCCAATCATCTGCCAGAACTTCGTTTTGCTGCGTACTTTTTTGAAGAACACCAGATTCACGCACTCCGGCACATCAATGCCCGTATCCATCATATCCACCGAGACCGCAATAAACGGCGGCTTGTCCGGCTGTTTGAAGTCGTCAATGATGGACTGTGCATAGGCATCGTCGCAGACCACCCGCTGGATGAATCCCGGGTGCTGGGTCTCCAGCTGCGGGTAGAGCTTGCCAAAGCGTTCCCGGATAAACTCCGCATGGCGCTTGTTCTGGGCAAAGATGATGGTCTTGCCGATGCGGTCGCCGCCTGCCGTCTGGATGCCCCGTTCCATCAGGTCTTGCAGCACCGTGTCCACGGTGTTGGCGTTGAAGATGAACTTGTTCAGCTTTTCGGACGGGATGAAGGTGGGCAGGGTATCGTCCTCGGCAAAATCGTCCTCATAGCGGGCCTTATCCTCCGGTGAAAGCTGGTCGTAGTGGATGCCCTCTTCTGTGAATTTCGTCTTGACCTCGTAGTTGTAGTAAGGCACCAGCACATGGTCGGTGTAGACCGCCGTGTCGTAATCGTAGGCGTAGGTGGGGATGCCGTGCTCCATCTCGAAAAAGTCGTAGGTGTTGCGGTCTACATCGGTTTTCGGGGTGGCGGTCAGACCCACCAGAATCGCATCGAAATAATCAAAAATGGCGCGGTATTTCTTGAAAATGCTGCGGTGGCTCTCGTCCACGATGATGAGGTCAAAGTGGGCGGGCGAAAACAGCGGCACGCCGTCTTTGGTCTTGGCGTTGTCGATGGCGTTGAGCATGGTGGGATAGGTGGAAAACACGATGCGCGCGGCCTTATCGTCCTTAGAGGAGCACAGGTTGCACAGCGACTGGTCCGGCAGATACTTCTTGAAGTCGTCCTTCGCCTGCTTGACCAGCGCGGTGCGGTCCGCCAGAAAGAGCACGTTGGTCACATGACCGCCCCGGCTCAGCACATCGGTCAGGCTGGATGCGGTGCGGGTCTTGCCTGTGCCAGTAGCCATGACCAGCAGATTGCGCCGGAAGCCCTGCGTAATATGGGCGCAGACTGCCCGGATGGCGTTTTTCTGATAGTAGCGGTCGGTGATTTTATCGTCAATTTCGATGGTGTCCAGCGGCTTTTTCTCGGTGCGGCGGTTCATCAGCTTCTGTAAATCGTCCTTGCAGAACACCCCGCTCACAGCACGCTGCGGGCCGCTCTGCTCATCCCAGAAATAGGTGGTGTAGCCGTTGGTGGTAAACAGCATCGGACGGCGGCCAAACTTCTGTTCCAGACAGTCTGCATAAAGCTGAGCCTGCTTGCGCCCGATGTTGGGGTCTTTGGTGCTGCGCTTGGCTTCAATGACCGCCAGCGGCAAGCCGTCCCTGCCCATCAGCACATAGTCTGCATAGCCCTTCTGCCCCAGCACGCCGTTCATGTTGTCCACTTCGTACTCGGTGCGCACATCGGTATCCGGCCCGGTGAACTTCCAGCCCATGGCCTTGAGGTCGATATCGATGATCTTCTGCCGCGTCTCGGCCTCGGTCAGGTCGACGGCGGTGAAACTGCGGCTCTGCTGGTTCTGCTGTTTGCTGGCCGTGTACGCCGCCGAAAGGCTCTCCACCTGCTTGCGCAAGGCTTCCAGCTCGGCATCTTTCTGGGACAGTAAACTTTCCTGTTCCCGGATCTTCTTTTCGTCCAGCGTTACCTTTTCGCCGGGGATGGCTGTTTCATCAAAGGAGCGCTCCACATAGTCCGTGCCGTAGCAGTAATCCACCCACTGGATGAAGTCGAACAGCCCCCGCAGGCTGAACACTGCATCCGCCGCCGACACGCTATGCCCTGTATGTACCGCCAGATTGCCCGCCTTCACGATGCTGGGCAGCACGCTCCACACATTGCGGTCCACTGCGAACCGGAAACTCGGCTCATGCAGCAGGGATTGCAGGTTGTCCTTGTAGGGCATCGTGATGGTTTTGTCTGCCGCATACACCCACTTCACCGCCAGCTCCAACGCCTTCCGGCATCCCACCGCGCACATCGCCGGGGAGGTGGAGAACACTTTCTCGGCCTCGATGGCAGAATTAGCGAAGAGGGAATATTCGGGGCGGGTGGAGAGATAGGAGAAGTTGGACATGGGAAGGCTCCTTTCAATATTAGGATTAGGGCTTAATTTTCTTTCCAGTTTTTTAGTGGCACAGGTTGACAATTGGGCGTACCATTATCAATTCCATCTACTTTATATACATCAACACTGCACCTATTGAAGTTCTTATTATAAAGTTCACGGGCCCAAAGCATCACATACTCTTCATTGGTTTGTTTCCTTAGTAAAGGATACAGTTCCTGTGCAGCCGTCTTTAATTTATATACACCCACTGAGCCGTTATAAGGCTCATCTTTTCTTCTGGTCATATTAATTGCATAATCATCACTATACATTATAGCAGGATCATTTTTTGCTACGGTAAAGCTCATCCGCATCGTTCCATCCGCATAAAGTAATCCGCAGTCGTCTAATGTTAAGATATCATAGAATGTGATATTAGCCACATTTATTATCTTCTCATCTGATGAAATAAAATAATCCCCGTCAGAACTCATTACGCATGGTAAGATTTTCAAGAAACACTCTGCCTCTTTCTTACTCAAGTTTCTAACTACATTGAGCGTTCTCATCGAAAAACTGCCCGGTTCCTTAATTTCACCTGCCAGAATTTTCCCCCAAATCAGTTGCATTTCTTTTTCGCTTACACACGAAACAGAATCAAAGAATCGGGAAACCCAATCCTCATCTACCGGTTCCTTGCTTACCTTAAGCTCACCTGCAAGTTCTTGCGCCGCAAAAGCAACAGCATAATCTATGTTCTGTTGCTTTTTTAGCTCCTGAAATGCTATGCGACTTTGTGTACGCTTCACCAACTCTGTGTAGTCTGTTCCGTCCACAAGAACTTTTCCATTGTCATACTTAATGGGAATTTCTGAAATATCCGAAATTTGGTCGCCTATAGCTTTGATTTCAGCCGCTTTCGCATTAGCCATACGTCTTACATGTATAGGTTCATACAATTTCCCTATACCACAGGAGACAGTTTCTACAAGTTTTTGTAATGGTTCAGATAATCCCAAAAGATCAGAAATGTTAATTCCATTCAAATCGCTCATGTAAACCTCCAGTGTTTTTCTATCATTATACCGCACAATCTTTCAATAGTATAACACTTCACCCAAAATATTCCTGCATCAGTGCCTTTTTCATCAGTTCCAGCTTTTCAAAGCTCTGCTGTACAGTCTGCTTCTGCTGGTCTACACGCTCTACAAAGGCGGCAAACTGTTTTTGAAGTTCAATTGGCGGCAAAATCATTTCTATTTTATTCATAGTCGAGATTGGAAGTTGCGGTTGTGCAGACCCGCTTGCAATCCGGCTTTTTATGGAATCAAGTTGCATTTTGAATTGCTCAATAAAGAAAATTTCAGAAACGACTTGTTTATTCATCCTTAGAATGACCATTCCAGAATTGATTCGAATATTCTCATAAGGAACACTTGTATCATAAAATGCTAAATTTCCAATTGTTCCTCTTGTGGTTAAAACGACATCACCTCGACAAAGTTTTCCGTTACGCAATAGAGTGTCTTTTTCTTCCGTTATATATGTACAGTTTTCAAACGAAAACCCCTGCGCAGTGACATTCTTTGCGTTTAAAAACAAGCAAAAGCCACTATCTGAAAACTCTTCTTGTTTCGGGTAGTTTTTCCCTCTGTCGCCATCAATGATTTGACAAATAGCGGTCATTGGGCTTGCTGGCAGATTGTTTACATTATCTGCTGGATCTCCAAACATCTCCACAAACCGCGCCTTTACCAGTTCGTCCAGTTTAGCAAGCTGCTGTTTGCGAAAATTCACAAGCTGTTCAACTTTGCACAGAGTTTGAGCAATTTTGTTTTGCTCTGAAATATTCGGAATTTCTATTGATAATGTTTCTAGCTTGCTCACAGCAAGACCGGGCTGTGCCGCACCTGTTGCATACTGACCCAAATTCATGGCGTTCAGTGCATAATAAAGCCAATGCACATTCATTTCGATTTTTGGTTGTACAACGACTGCGTGCTCTGTTGCATGAAACTTTCCAGAGGCTAAATTAACATTTCCGCACAACGCCCCCTGTCTGCCAATCAACGGAAACTCTCCATCGTGCGTATAATCTGCAACATATCCACGAATGCCATTTCCTCCGAAACAAGGATACAATCCCTTGTTATATTCAGGTGAAATATCATTCGCTGATACGAATTTTCCTGCCTTTAAGAGACAAACCTCTCCCAACTTCGCCATCACACCATCTCCTCCAACTCTGTCAAACCCTTGGTGATCTCCATTTCCAGCTCATGCAGGTCAGCAAGGATCTCCGTGGTCGAGGGGTACTCCACCGGCACATACTCCGTCTCTTTGTACTTATTGATGGATAAATCGTACCCATTGGCGGCAATTTCCGCTTTGGGCACAAAGAAGCTCTGCTCGGTGCGCTTGCGGCCGGCTTCGGCGTCGAGGTTATGGAACCGGGCGATGATGTCCGGGATGTCGTTTTCCTTCACCTCGGTGCGCTTGTCGTCCAGCGAGAGGCCGTCGGCTTTCATATCGTAGAACCACACCTTATCGGTGCCGCCCGCGCCGGTCTTGGTAAACACCAGCACCGCCGTAGACACGCCTGCGTAGGGCTTGAACACGCCGGAGGGCATGGAAATGACCGCCCGCAGCTGGTGGTTTTCAATCAATTCTTTTCGGATGCTCTGGTGCGCCTTGCTGGAACCGAACAGCACGCCGTCCGGCACGATGCAGGCGCAGCGTCCGCCGGTTTTGAGCATTCGCAGGAAGAGCGCAAGGAAAAGCAATTCTGTCTTTTTGGTGTTGGTGACGGCTTTCAGGTCGTCATTGATGCTCTCGGCATCCACGGTGCCCTTGAACGGCGGGTTCGCAAGGCAAATGGTGTACTTGCTGCAAATGGAGTTTTGCTTCGACACGCTGTCCTTGTAGTCGATATCCGGGTTGGTGATGGAGTGGAGCATCAGGTTCATGGCCGAAATGCGGAGCATGGTGCGGTCCATGTCAAAGCCTGCGAACATCGGCCCGGCAAAATGCTGCCACTGTTCCGGAGTCATATCGTCCCCATAGTGCTTGCGAACATATTTTGCGCTGGACACCAGAAAGCCCGCTGTGCCGCAGGCGGGGTCGCAGATGAAGTCGTCCGGCGTGGGCTGCACCAGCTCCACCATCATGTCGCGGATGTGTTTGGGCGTGCGGAACTGGCCGTTCTGCCCTGCGGTTGCCAGCTTGCCCAGCATATACTCGTACAGGTCGCCCTGCATATCAAGGTCGGCAATGTCGTGGGTGTAAAGATCCTCCAACCCGGTGATGATCTTTTGCAGCACCTGCGGCGTGGGGATCAGGAACATGGCATCGTCCATATACCGCGCAAAGGCGGTGTTGCCCTCATCCGGGCGGGTGGGGTCGTCTGCGATCTCCACCAGCTCGCCGTTTGCGTCAAAGTCCGGCAGACGGCCATACTTCATCTTTTTGATGGCAGGGAACACCCGCTGCTGCATGGTCAGGAAAATTTCGCGGGAATCTTTATCCTTGAAGCGGCTCCACCGCATAGACTGTCCTGCTTCGCTGGCCGGGAAGATGTGCTCCATCTTTTCGCCCGCCATGTTCTCAAAATCTTCGGTGGCAAGCTCTTTCTCGTCCAGTGACCGGATGAACATGAGATAGGTCAGCTGTTCAATGACGGTCAGCGGATTGGTGATGCCGCCTGCCCAAATGTCCGTCCAGATCTTGTCTACCTTATTTTTAATGGCTCCTGTTACCATGCGTTCCTCCTGAATGTTTGCCAATCGCAAACGCTTTGCATCTCGAATTTTTGGTGATAATATCACAATTTTATTATAGCAGTGTACGATTGTATTTTCAATGTAGAGCGTTTATCGTAAGTGCTTTCTTGATCGCAAGGCAAAAAATTAGTGGAACGTTAAAACAGCAATTTGCGATATGCAATTCAACGCTGTTGCTGTTACATGAAGAAGTTGAATTGCTATAAAACGGTAAAGTGAATTTTACCTGCTTTGCCGTTTTTTCTTTACATCTGGACTCCAACATGCTTTTGTGCTATTCAGCGATTCCATCGCGCAGCCTGCGCTCTGCTTACCAACTGATGATCTCCGGCGGTGATGTGAAAGCCGTACAGGGAGCAACACCTGTGCAGGCTGCCCCGGTTGAAGCAGAACCGACCATCTCCGTGTCGGCTCTGCTGGAGCTTCTGAAGGACGCAGACCCCGCCGTAAAAGCGCAGCTTCGCCTGGCTCTGCTGACCTGAATTGCAAAAAATAGCACGAATTGCAGAGTAATTCACGGACTTACTCTATCTGACACGAAAAATACGGACCGTGCAAAAACCGTGCAGAGACCGTGCAAATGGCGTATAAAAAGAAAATCCCACGAGGAATCTTACGATTCCTCGTGGGATTTTGGTGCGCTCGAGGGAACTCGAATCCCTGGCCCTCTGATTAAAAGTCAGATGCTCTACCGGCTGAGCTACGAGCGCATATTT
>ERZ809769.599-NODE-599-length-9277-cov-5.10573_pt1 | contig 9277 bp, 12 predicted proteins | sample MGYA00520276_ERZ809769 | MGnify/ENA primary metagenome ERZ809769 (study PRJEB31588, sample SAMN03401199) | human gut metagenome | study: EMG produced TPA metagenomics assembly of the PRJNA231909 data set (A prospective, longitudinal analysis of the... | reverse complement strand
TTCCCTACACGACGCTCTTCCGATCTAGTATGCGCCATGTAATACCGGCATTCAGTCCTATCTGTTCTTGTTTCATACAATATTCCTCCTGTCAACAGTTAAAAGATGAGACCCAAGCGGAAGCCCAGATTGTTTACTCCATTCATTTCATAATGGAGTATGGCAGACTGGTTGGTGGAATAGCTATAATATCCGGCTAAATTGAATCCTAATCGGGAGGACTTGAAGGGATAAAGAGCTATACCTATTTCAGGTGAAATATGGAATCCCCACGTGTCTTCATAGACTCTTACTGTATGGAAATCCGAATATGCGTGCATATAATTGGCTCCTAATTTCGCACCGAAGAATGGTTGCCATTTACCTGTAAACAGACGGTATCTGACAAATGCGCCGAAGGGGAGTTGTCTGATACAGTGTTGCTGGTCGGTCGTAACATCTCCGGTTGTGCCAATCGGATAGGTTGTTCGGGGAATGTACTCATAGTTTGTGTGGTAATTTAAAAACACACCTACCGATAGGAAAGGATTCACATAATATCCTCCGTCGAAGTACAGGCCATAGCCACTTGCCTTGTCTGTAAATCCGGTCGATATGGGGCTGCCATACTGCCACCCGGCACTGATATGCCCTTTGGAATATCCTTGAGCCATGATAGGAGTTACACACAATAACGTGACTGCTATCACACAGAGTTGTCGTTTGAATATAGATTTCATAATTATTCCGTATTAAAGGGTTATACTATTTTTTTAAATATTCCGCTTGTTGGAAACTCTGGTTGATGCCCTTGATTGTCAAAGCAGTGTCTATGTGTTTTGAGCCACTCAATAACCCACTGACACAGGCATTCCAGATAACAGGCAGTTTTTCTTCTTTTCCCTGCTTGGCTTTCAAGTCCACCATGTCCGTAAGCAATGCCCCCACGCTGTAACTGTAATGAATAGGGTAAGAATAGTGCCAATATCCCCAGTTGCCCCAATAATAAGGCGACCAATAGCTGGGGAATCCCCACCACCAATAAGGTGAAGCCGTATATCCCACGAAGTGCCGGGTATCACCAATTAACGTAAGTTGCATCCCCAGGTCGGCTTCCTCTTTTTTGTCAATACGGGCATATCCCATAGTTTCCATATTTTCCACATACGAGCCGATGATTGCATCGGCTATTGTCCCTTTGAGATACTCCGGCTCTTCGCTATACCCGGCAAGCAAGATACTGTCCGGAATGAAAAATGTTTCGTAACCGGTAAAGTCGGCTTCGCTGTCGTAATTGGTGAATACCAGAAAATCATTGTCCAAACCATGTTCTTCTTCGCAAGCACTGAAGAAGAAGATCGTTAATGATGCTAAAATCCATTTTTTCATATCACAATCTTTTTAGAAATTAATATTATAAGGCTGTACCCTTGAAAACATCCGATGCCTCGAAAGGAACGATTTCTCCGATTAATTCAGTCCGGTTGGAATGGAAATTCGGAGTGATGATCACGTTTGCCTTGTTGCTCCTATACGCCAATCGTATTTCCACCTGTGCGGAAATCCCCACTCCGGAAACATTCATGCTCAGGCGGATATTCTTTTTCTTGTCTTCGTGGATTTGTATGTTTGACGCATTGCCATCCAGCGTGATACCGCCTACTCCGTTATAGCCTCCTACGGTTTCCAAGGGAGAAATCTGGATGACAGCCTTGTCATCGAACAGTGAAACGAAGTTGGTGGAAGAATTGACGAATGCATTTCTTCCCCGTTTAAACACAACCTGGTCTGCCTCTAATACAAACCTCCTTTCATGCAGGGCGAAAGCCGACAGGGAATAACAAACCGAGTCGAGCAGGGGGCTCGTTTCTTTTTCCCGTTGTTCCGCTTCTCTTTTTTCCGCATACCATTTTTCCTTCTCCATCTTTCTTCTCTCTGAGAAACTTTGAGCTGTTGCCGCCGCAGGAAGGATAAATACCAATAGGGTCAATAAGATCCGATACATAATCTCTTTGTTTTTAATGATGGGATAAACATAAAAAATTTATGCGGATACGAAAAGGAAAAAGTTACCGAAACGGTAGAATCCGATGCTGAATGCGGCCAGGGAAAGATAAAAGAAACTTCATGAGATATTTTTTCCGGATACTTTGATACGGGACAAGTCTATGAATGAAAACACCGGAACGGTAGCTTTGACCTCTTGGTGTTGTTCTATTTTGATTTCCTGTACATATCCGTCAAAAGGTGCAACCAACTGAGTGTCTTTCAACTCATTCTCTGCCGTTTCATATGCTGCTTTAGCCCGTGCATGGTCAGCCTTGGCTTTTTCGTAGGCAGAACCTGATATGTTGTCTTGCTCATATAGGTTGGCTATACGTTGGAACTCTGCTTTTACTTGCCTGTAAACAGCTTCTGCCTCGTCTTTTCTGATGATGAAATCTTTGGAGTCAATAGCGGCGATAACTTCTCCTTTACGATAGAATTTACCTGATTGTGCATCAAACCGCTTTATCGGCCTCCCACTCGGAAAGGGAGTTCCACCGTTTTATAAGGACGGGGAATGATATATTTCTCTTCTTGATAAGTGTCAGTTCCATTCTTTGAAAGGAATATGGCCAAACCGTTTGATGCCCGATTCTGTCATAATTCCCCTAAGCATAAAATACGCAGAGCTGTATAACATTGAAGGCATACATTCTGCAATTCTTGCATTATATAGCAATGCAGTGAGAGACTCAACGAATATTTCCGCTCTCAAATCCGACATGACCAATTTTTCTTTTTGACAGGCCAATATGATTTTTTCCAGTTCACCCGACCATATACGGTTAAATGAACTGTGGATGTATCGGTATTTGGAATCGCATGAAATGTCAAACCAAAACACACATTTGGCCTTATACAGATTTTCGATATAGGCTTTGGATACAGCCCAGAAGTATTCGACAATGTCCGGAAAATCATATTTGATAATATAAAATATGTTTATGATTCTAGCCTGATAGTCTTGCAGACAGGTATATATCAGATTTTCTTTGGTTGTATAAGCTTGATATATAGTCCGTTTTGACATATTCATATTGCGTGCGATATCATCCATACGTACTGCACGGATACCTTGTTCCTTCAAAGATTGCGAAGTAAAAGCGATAATCTTTTTTTCGGTATTTTCATTCATGTGATCTTATAATTAGGCTGATAGCTTATTCATATTTTTAGGATTTAAAAATAAGATGCTCCACCTAAAATATAAAATTTATTTTCCCAACCCCCCTGAAATTGCATATGAAAGCCCAATATGAATGAATGAAACATGGTGTATGCAAAATTGTTCTGTTTTTCCGACCTGTTTAATTTCACAGATTCCATCAGTCCTATTATTAAGCATGAGATTCCAAAATTCATGGAAACTCAATATCTAAAATAAGTTTTATAGGGAAAACTGCAATATTTATATCTCTGTAAATCAAAAATAAAACACATATTAACATTCTTATCATGCAGCAATTTTGAAGTTTTTTCATTTAGTACGCAAAAACGTCATTAATGACGAAATAGTATTAATTTTAATTTTAAACGAAGTATGAAAAAAAATTTTAGAACTATGCGCTTTTTTGTATCAATGTTACTATGTGGCAGTTTATTCTGCTTGACAGCTTGTAGTGATGACGATGAAACTCCACCCCCCCCCGATGAGATTACCACGGAAACGATGTTCGGTGATTATTCCGGAAAAATGACTTCTTGGAATATCGCTCCACATGAAGGAGAAGATAACGAGGAAGATGCACCGACCGGAACAGACATTTCAGCTACGGTAAAGAATGATACCGTACACTTGGAAAAGTTCCCCATTAAAGACATAGTTCTATCTATCGTCAAGGATGAAACTCTGGCTGATAAAATTGTAGAAGCCGTAGGTAACGTAAATTACAAAGTAGGATATGAACCAACTCTTACAACAGCCAAAGACAGTATTAAACTCAAATTGAATCCGGAACCATTGAAATTATCTATCGCAATGCCGGCAGCTACCGAGGGTGAAGAAGCACAAACTCTGCTTATCGAAGTAAAAGTCGAACCGGGTGAAGAAGCCAGATATGCCGTTGAAAGTGCAAATATGAAATTTTACTTTGCCGCTACAAAGGTATTACTTGGTGAAGGTGAGGATCAGCAAGAACTCCCCGGTTTTACCCCTACAACCTTCCATTTTGACATGAACCAGCACAAAGCCGTTCAAAATTTTTAAGGTAAAAGATTAGTAATAACCAAAGAGAACAGCTATATTCGTCACATAGTTGTTCTCTTTATTATATATAACTCACACCATGAATAAAGGATTTAAATATACAGGATTTTTGGCCTCTCTGATACTTCTGTCATCATGCAATACAGTGAGAAATACGGTCGCTCTCTCCGACATCGAAGGCGAGTGGAATATCGTAAGAATAAACGGGGAATCTTTGCAGATCCCCTCCGGAGAGCAACAACCTTTCATCGGATTTGACACCCGCTCCGGAAAAATCTACGGGAACAGTGGATGTAACAGGATCATGGATTCTATGGATTTACAAGCCAAACCGGGTACGTTAGACTTTGGACGCATGGGTTCTACCATGATGACGTGCCCCAATATGGAGACGGAAACAAAAGTGCTTGCCGCCTTGTCCGAAGCCAAAAGCTATCGGAAAACGGGTAAAGACGAAATGGCCTTGTCTAATTCATCCAACCGTCCGGTTGTCATTCTAAAAAAACGGTTCTATTCCATGGCGGTCGCAGAACTGCAAGGCGAATGGAATGTCGTGTCCGTATTCAACCAGCCGATTTCTGAAACGACAGAGAAAGCCCCTTTCCTTATCTTCGACACGAAAGGAAACAAGATAAGCGGTAACGCCGGATGCAACCGTTTGACCGGAAAACTGAATATAAACGAGGACAACAGACTTTCCATATCCATACCTCCGGTTGCAACGACAAGAATGGCTTGTCCGGACATGGAAACCGAAAATAATATCTTGTCGGCACTAAGTAGTGTGAAAACATTCGGAAAGCTGGACGGAAAAAGAATAGCCCTTTACACTTCCGGAGGTGCTGAAGTATTGGTATTGCAAAAAAATAAATGAAAACAAGAAACAAGTGATATAAAAAATGAAGCGTTTTAAAACCTTATTAATATGTGTGACAACTATATGCCTGACGGCATGTACAAATAATGAAAATGTTATCGGCTCATGGGTAGAACCAGTGCCGGGTATGGGACACATGGTTCAAGGCATAAGGATAGAGGCTGGCGGCAAAGCTTCTTCCATTAATATGGCGACACTAGAATATGAAACATGGGAAAAAAAAGGTAACGAGTTAATCCTGACAGGGAAAAGCATGGGAAACCGCCAGACTATCCCGTTCTCCGACACATTAGCCATTGAGAAACTGACGCAGGACAGTCTGGTTCTGAAAAAAGGGACGCACGTCCTCCGATATGTAAGAGAGACTGGTGAGCTAGGGAAAATGGCCTCAATAACTCTGACCCAAAAAGTATTGACCATGAAAGGGGAGCTGGTGATCGGTGCGGAAACACGCACATTTAAACCGGAGGGAAGTTCCGATTCCTACTGGGTGATTGACAAAACAGGAAAACTTTATCAGGAATACGACAAGATAACCGGAGGAACCAAAAACGGGATTCCCGTCCATGCAGAATTACAGGTTGAAGATGCCGGAAAGTCAAAAGAAGGTTTTGCAGCCACCTACAAAGGTGTATATAATGTACATAAGATCAATCATATATATAAATAATGCGAATCAGTATTTGATTCCTTAGTTAAAAATTAGAGTAATTAATGCGATGGCAATTTTTCCCATCGTATGTACCAGAAGTCCAGATGTAGATCTGACTTTCATCGCTCTTTGAATATTTGTTTTTTCATTCAACCAGTTGAATAATGCTTCAATGGGTTGTCTGACTTTTAAGACTGCTGTTGAAAACAAGTCTCTTGCCGCTTTCTCCCTTTTTGTTATTTCAGGTGATTCTCCTTTGATAGCTTTAACAGGAGTAAATAGCTCGAGTTTTTTGGATTCTTTCGTCTCTTTATAGAATGGTATATCCGAATATATTTTATCGGCATATATTTCTCTATTGTTCAGATTTCCCACACATTCTCTTTTGAATACAGTAGAGTCATTTTCATCCGCAGCGGAAAGTATGAGCATTTCAGGAAAAGGTATAGTTCCTTTTCTACGGAAAGCCACTGCATGGAGTTTTAGTCCGAAATAATACATGTTCTTTGTCGAACAATATCCTTTGGAAGTAATCTCAGTGGCTACTTTTCCTACTTTGTTCTTTCCCGCGCAAGTAATGATAGGCATCGAGTCAACTAATGATTTCATACTGTCACAATCTTGAGGTTTGAATGAATGGATTAACTGCCTGACGAGTTCGCTGATTGCTTCCGGCATCAAATTCAATCTGTAATTGAATGTTTGGTAAGAAGGCAAGTCAGGGAACCATGAAAGCAGGTATTCCTTGGTAAAGGTATGTATGTCTTTGATTTTAAAGTATTGCTGATAAGCTCCGCAGAACAGATATACAGTAAGCAGTTCCTGATCGGTAAAGATTGGATGATTGTTATTACTGAACCTCTGGCAGTAGAACTTGAGTGAAGACTCGTAAACATCGCAGATATACATATATATTTTTATAAGTTTTAATTCTTTCTCCTTGGGAATCATAATTAGAACAATGAGTGGTTTTATTCTTCTAATATACTGATTTTCAAGGAGGTTAGAAAACTGATTTATGAGATAATTAACTGAATAATAACATTTTAACAAGCGAAAAAGGTAGATGATTATCAACTGCTGATTCGCATAAATAATAAGAAATTATGAAAAAGATCTTTTTAGCATTGCTCTTTGCAGTCTTATCCTGTAACGTGTTCGCACAGGACTGGCTTTCGCTCTTTATAGGAAGTGCTAACAAATATGCGTCCGTAGAACTGTCGGATTACCGGAAACGTCTGTCTGTGGAATATAATGTGAATGAAAACGCACTGGATGATTATTACCGCCGTTGCGGGAATAACTGGGGGAACGTCGGACTTGCTCTTGAAATAGCCCGGACTTCAGGAAAAAAAATGAGTAATGTTTGCGATTACTACAAACGTTACCACAAACAAGGCTGGAACCGTATTCTGCTGGAGATCGGTATCAAGCCCGGTTCTACCTGCTATGATCCGTTCTATGAAAGAATACACCACCACCATGATTTATGGGACAGGCACTATAACAGTTATTGTGACCGACATGGAAAAGCGCATTCAAAGGATCACGAAAAGCATGATAACGGAAAGCATAAAGGGCATTATAAGAACCATGACAAACGTCATAAATGAAGCCTCGAAAAAATTATGAAAACATAAAAAGGAAGATGTTTTGAAGTTTCAAAGTATTTTCGTCTCTATATTTGTCCAATCCAAAGTCCTTGGATAGTTTAAACTGAGGAACATCCTGAGCCGAAATAATTATACTCGTATTCTTGCCTATATTGCGAGTGACTTTTTCAACACGGTGTTTCGGATTAAAATTAACACAGCTTCCAGAGCGTTACCTTAAATGATTCAAAAAACATCATAATATTTGTTTTTCTTGTCACATTATTAATGTGACAAGAATTTACACTGTAATACATGAGTAACGGGAAAATAGTGCTTACAGCCGCTATGCTTGCATAATGGATATTTCTTGTCAGGTAAAAAATTGTCCGACTGTGGTCTTCTATGAATCTATCAATACAAAAGGGAAGTTGTCATTGAATGTCAAGGCAACCTCCCTTTTTGTTGCAAATGGGGCTCTGACAGCTATTCCGTTAGAAAGAATATACGAATCCTATTGACAAGTCCTCCGTACTCAGGCTAAGTCCGGATACACTGTTGTCATACTTATAGTCGTCACGGTATCCCAGAAAGCCGAACTTGGTGATGAATGAGAAATGGTCGGTCATATCCAAGGCTATTCCCGGCTTGATTCCTATTTCAAAACCGTTATGGTTGTCATGGTCTTCTACCTTGTAGGTTGAAATGCCCAGACCACCCTCCAGAAACAAGCGTACCATACCTTTCTCAAAATAGTTCCATCGTGCATACGGGGCGAAATGAAAAGCGTTCACATCCAGATCCTCACCTTTTTTGGTCTTTCCCGTATGGGTGTACCCGATTTCTGCTCCGAAATGCCAGGTATCGTTTAACATATAACCGATTTCCGGTGCCAATGTGAAATTTGTTGCATCAATGTCATCGTCATGGGTGATACCAAATGAACCTCCCAAATACACTTGCGCTTTTGCCGATACTGAAAAAGCGACTACACATAATAATAAAAAAATCTTCTTCATTGTTTATTAGTTTTACATTGTTTAATTATGTAGAATAGAGAGCCCCTTATTCTTGCATGCTATTTGTTCCTTTTTTTTCTCTCTTCCTTATATGTTGTCTCTCATGCAACTTACCCAGCCCAAAACCGGCCATGAAAGGCACTCCGAAAACAATCACAACAAGCAGGATGATCCATCCGGTTATCTGCCCGACCAATCCGGGCAAGGCATCCATCAGTGTCCGGAGGGAATCATTGGCCATCCCCCGCATTTCCTCCAGGATACTTTTCCGTTCCTCCGATATATACTGTTGCATTTCTTTCCGCTGATAATCGACATTATTGAAAGTCTCGTCTACTATCAGGGTCATCAGTTCCATAATCTTTTGCACCTGCTGTCCGAGTGAATCCAACATGCAGTCTGATATTTCCGGAAGATGCTCCATGCCCGAGACCATCCGGTCGAAATTATGCTTCATCTCGTCCAAACGGTAATTCAACTTGCCGTATATACTGTCCTCCTCCAACCGGTATTCCCATATCTCCTTGCCATATGACAAGTCTTTTGATACTTGATCGGCATATCTTTCCACTCTATCACCCGCATCAGCTATGACTTCCGATACGGATCCCACGGAACGTTTGTAATCCTCCCCCTTCTCTTTCAGAAACTCTATCCATTCCGAAGAGGGATTCGACAGATATGACGGGGTGTCCGGTGTGAAAGCCATGCTGTGCAGCTCCACAAATTCGTTCATCAGGGCAAACCTTTCCTTATCCATCACTTCTGCCAATTGGCAGCGATACTGTTTTTCGAGCTTGTCGACCGTATTGCGGGCGATGGCTGTCCGGTTGCCGAACAGGACCGAATCGGGCAGTGCTTTCAAAGTCTAGATCGGAAGAGCGTCGTGTAGGGAAAGAGTGTAGA
>ERZ809769.595-NODE-595-length-9305-cov-4.73308_pt1 | contig 9305 bp, 10 predicted proteins | sample MGYA00520276_ERZ809769 | MGnify/ENA primary metagenome ERZ809769 (study PRJEB31588, sample SAMN03401199) | human gut metagenome | study: EMG produced TPA metagenomics assembly of the PRJNA231909 data set (A prospective, longitudinal analysis of the... | reverse complement strand
CTGGAGTTCAGACGTGTGCTCTTCCGATCTCCTTGCCCGTGAGGAGATCGAGCGCAGTATCGACAAAGAACTGTTTGATGATCTGGAATACAAGATTATCGCTAAACCTCTCATCCCGAAGCTGCGCCGCAGCTACACCCTGCCGGACGGTTCTGTGCTGGAAGTGAACCATGTGGACGAAGGCCAGCCCACCGAGTTCTGGTACGCCGAGGTGGAGTACCCCACGGTGGAAGCAGCCCTTGCATGGCAGCCGGAAAGCTGCGGCCTTGGCGATTACCTCAAGGATGAAGTGACGAACCAGCCCGGCCAGAGCATGGGCGAATACTGGGTGGAGACAAGAGGATGAAAAAAGTAAAACTCAAACTGGAACTGCAGTACAACTCCCCGGTGATCCTCACATTTTTCCTGCTGTCACTTCTGGTGCTGTTCCTCGACCAGTGGACGGACGGGTGGACGACGATGCATCTGTTCTGTGTCTACCGCTCCTCGCTGAAGGACCCGCTGTTCTACATCCGGCTGTTCGGCCATGTGCTGGGCCATGCCAGCTGGGACCACTTTCTGAATAACATGCTGCTGCTGCTCGTTGTTGGCCCGCCAATGGAAGAAAAGTACGGCAGCAAGCCGCTTTTGTGCGGCATGGTGTTCACCGCTCTGGTCACCGGCGTGCTGCAATGCGTGCTGTTCCCGCGTTCGGGGCTGCTGGGCGCGTCCGGCATCGTGTTCATGCTCATCATGCTTTCGTCGCTGGCGGGCTTCTCCGGCGGCATCCCGGTCACCATGCTGCTGGTTGCAGCGCTGTACTTTGGTCAGCAGGTGTACGATATCATTTTTGTGCACGACAATGTAGCAAACTTCATGCACATTGTGGGCGGCTTATGCGGCACTGCCTTTGGCTACTATAGTGCGTTGCACAGCCGCCGCAGGCCGGCAAAAGCGGTAAAGTTTTCCAGCACGAACAGCCGCCGGAAGCGCTGAACCCACTGTGGACATAGGCTGATTTTGAAAAATTTGCAAACAGGTATTGACAAACGAAAAATCCGTGGTTTAATATAGCCAAATTCAATACACTAAACCGTTGAAGCGGAGATAACGGCGAACCATGCCTGTACAGAGAGCCTGCGCAGCTGAGAAGCAGACCGGAAACAGTTCGTCAAGGAAAGTGTGACTTTGCGTTATATTTTCCCGAAATGGACCGCTGAGGGTGCAGGGAACTGCGGAGAACTTTCGCCGCACAGTATTCTGCAACGTAGGGCATACGTCAGTTGCCGGGGATGTGTTGGCATCCCGCCAAGTGCATGGGGTCATGCCCATGAAGTCAGGGTGGCACCGCGGATAAAAGGCCATATTTTATTCGTCCTTGACAGAAGAGAATTCTTCTGTTAGGGGCGTTTTTCTTTTCCACTCCCTCGGCAGAAGAGCCGGGGGAGTTTTTGTTTTAGGGCTCCCTTGTTTCCGGCACTAAGGCTCATGCCTGCGGCTGCGGCCACGAAACCCTGAACAAAACAAATGCACCCGGTTCTGCCCACAGGCCGGGTGCATTTTATATTTTAGGAAAAATTACAGGTCAATGCGCGGGGAAGCTGCCATGGCCCAGAAGTTCAGCTCGTGCTCTGAGCAGGCATGGAAGATCTCGCGGCAGCGGGCAAGGCGCTCGTCGCTCAGGCCTTCGCAGACTTTTTCTGCAAACGCGGCCCAGTCGCGGCAGGCCGCCTCATAGCCCTTGCCAGCATAGTCCACCACCAGTGCACCATAAAGGGTATCCTGCACGGAAGGCTTTTCTTCCAGCAGTTTCTGGAAGATCCAGCCATAGCTCAGCATACAGGGCAGGCAGGCCATCATGCACTCGGCTGCGCCCTCACCGTTTTTGGCGGCTTCGATCATAGAGTCCACATAGGCACGGTTCTCCGGCCGCAGCGGCAGGCTCTGGATGCCTTCATCGGTCAGTCCAAAGTGCTTGAGATAGTGCAGGCGGGCTGCATCCTCGCTCTCATTCACGAAGGAAAGCAGGGAATAGTAGGTGCGGATGGTCTGCATATCCTTTGCCTTGGTCATGCCCCAGGCAAACACCTTGGCATATTCCCGCAGGTAAAGACTGTCCTCCACGATGTAGCCCTTGAAGCAGGCTTCATCCAGTGTGCCATCCGCAAGATGGGTCAGAAATTCTGAGTGCAGGCATTTCTCCCACACAGGCAGACTTTCCTGCACCAGCTGCTGCACAAAGGTCTGCTCACTCACCCACAAACTCTCCCTTCAGTGCAAACATATGGTCCATCGGGCCGGAGCCGTGGCCCAGATCCAGCATGGCAGAAAGACAGCCGGAAATGTAGGCCTTTGCGCGCTCCACAGATGCATCCAGATCATAGCCCTTTGCCAGATTGGACGCAATGGCGCTGGACAGGGTGCAGCCGGTGCCGTGGGTATTGGGGTTTGCAATGCGCTTGCCGCGGAACCATTTGCCGCAGCCGTCCCGCCACAGAAGGTCGTCGGCATCGTTGATCTGGTGGCCGCCCTTGCACAGCACGGCACAGTGGTATTTCTCGCTGATCAGCTTTGCAGCGGCCTCCATTCCGGCCGCATCGGTGATCTTCATGCCGGAAAGGATCTCAGCCTCCGGAATGTTGGGGGTGACCACCTCTGCCATGGGCAGCAGCTTTTCGGTCAGTGCCTGCACGGCATCGTCCCGCAGCAGCTTGGAGCCGGAGGTGGCAACCATCAACGGGTCCACCACGATATGCTTTGCGCCGTAGGTGTGCAGCTTTTCGGCGATCACACCGATCAGCTCTGCCGAGGATACCATGCCGATCTTGACGGCATCCGGGTAGATGTCGGTAAAAATGGCATCGATCTCCTGTGCCAGAAATTCGGGCGTGGCTTCAAAAATGCCGGTCACACCTGTGGTGTTCTGGGCAGTCAGTGCGGTAATAGCGCTCATGGCGTACACGCCGTTTGCAGTCATGGTTTTGATATCGGCCTGGATTCCAGCACCGCCGCTGGAATCGCTGCCGGCAATCGTCAATGCAGTTTTCATGGTTACAACTTCCTTTGCAAAAAATGCGGAAATGCCCGCAAGGAGGCATCTCCGCACTTTGAAGCAGCAGTATCTCCCTACGTTGGCATTGTCCAAATCAGGTCACAGGTCTGGGCAAACAGCCCACTCTCAGCCTGCTTTTGCAGGCTCCCTTTTTTCTGCGTTCAAGAATACCACAGTGCCGCTGCATTTGCAAGGGGATGGCCCTTTTCAATCGGCCCGCTGCGTGGTAAAATGGAAAAAACAAAGGGGGAAATACCATGAACATCACGGTCTATCTTGGAGCAAATGCGGGCAATGATCCTGCGCTGGCGGAAGCTGTCCGGGAACTGGGCAGCTGGATCGGCGCAAACGGGCACCGCCTTGTGTACGGCGGCTCCCGCAGCGGCCTGATGGGTCAGCTTGCCCAGAGCGCGCTGGACGCAGGCGGCACGGTGACCGGTGTGGAACCGCAGTTCTTTGTGCAGCAGGAGCTGCAGCACGATGGCCTGACCGAGCTGATCGTCACCAAGGACATGACCGAGCGCAAGACGAAGATGATCGAGCTGGGCGATGCCTTCATCGCATTCCCCGGCGGTACCGGCACGCTGGAAGAGATCGCAGAGGTAATGTCCAAGGTCTCGCTGGGCCAGTTGGACGCGCCCTGCATCCTGTATGATCTGAACGGCTACTACGACAGCCTGAAAGCACTGCTTGCCAAAATGATCGAGAAAGGCCTTTCCACGCCGCAGCGCCAGCAGGGCATCCGATTTGCGGCGAATCTGGAAGAGATCACAACAATTTTGAATAAAGCCTAAAAGGAAACGCTTCCCGGCCGGGAAGCGTTTCCTTTTTATATCATTCTCCCAGTGCAGTGCGGAGGTTCGCAAGGACCTTCTGGCTCAGCAGCACAAAAGCCTGCTTGGTGCGTCCGGCAGAAACATTCGCGCAATGCACATTCTCACGGGCAAAGAAGCCTTCACCCACCGGGCCGGCAGCGGCACGGGTGTCACAGAAAAAGTGGGTGCCCGGCAGAGCAAGCCACTGTTCCAGAGCAGCAGAGTCAAAGCCCGGGCCGATGGAAGTGTTGAACAGCACCTTGCCTGCGCCCAGCTGTGCAAATTCGTCCTTGCCCAGCAGCAGGACATTTTTGTTCAGGCAGGTGAACACCACCTCGCTCTCGGTCAGCAGCTGTGCCAGCGGCTTATAGGCCATGCCCACAGCTTCGGCATCCGGCTTGCGGGTGCGGCTGTAATAGGCAATGTCGGCACCCATGAACTGCAGCGCGTCGGCGATCATTTTGCCGGACACACCCAGCCCGATGATGCCTGCCTTCAGCCCGGTGATCTCCACCGGCTCGTCCCGCAGCATGGGCATCCCAAAACCGTGCAGGATGCCGGTGAGCTCATGCAGGACGTACTCCACAACGCCGCGGTCGCCGTAGTCCCGGATGCCCAGCACTTTGATGCCGCGGGTGCGGGCGTAGGCGATATCCACATTGGCGCTTTCCTCAGAATACAGGCTGCAGCACATGCCGATGTAACGGATATTCGGGCAGCGCTCGATCACATTTTTGCCCATGCGGGAGGTGTAGCTCAGAAGTACGGCATCGGCATCTCCGATGCGCTGCACGATCTGGTCATCGCTGGCCGGGATATCGCGGTACAGCACCACTTCTTTTGCGTACTGATGCAGCGCTTCCTCGGCGGAAGGGATCAGGCTTACCGGCTCAATGGCCACCAGTTTGTTGAACATCTGCAAAGCCCTCCTTTAATAGAAGCATACGGGGGAGGAGAGGTTGCGCAGCAGGGAAACTACGCTCCAACCGGCAATGGCGCTGGTGGAAGAGCAGATATCCACCATGGCCTTCACGCCCTCGATCTCAGCGGTGATGCAGTGGTCGTCGCCCACCCAGCCGGGTACCGAGTGCATGGTCACGCCGGTGATCTCCGGGCCGGTGGTGGCCAGCGATGTGGCAACAGCCACATTCACGCGGCGGGGGAAGGTGGCAATGGCCTGCTTGGCATTGCCGGTGAACACGGTGGTCTTTTCGGTATCGGTCAGCAAGTGGTCGGCCCATACCGGCGTGTTGCGGAAGCCCTTGGCTCCGGTGTGGGTCTCAATGCCTGCCGTCTCGGCCAGCTTCTGCGCCTCGGCCATCAGAGTGACGGTCTGCAGCACATCAAAGCCGCCAATGGCACCGCTTGCCAGATGCACCTTGGCACCGCCCTCCACGGCAGCGGCCTTGACCTGCTCGTAAAAATCAAGGTCCGCAAACGCGCCAATGGAAATGATGACCAGGTTCACGCCTTTTTTCAGCACAGGCACAGCCATGGCGCGCACAGCCTCCACCGAAGCGGTCTCCACGATGTACTCCGGCTCCAGCGCCAGCAGGGCATCCACATCGTCACACACGGCACAGCCCACTGTTTCGGCAGTCTTTTCTGCCGAAGCACGGGTACGGCTGGTCACGCCCACCAGCTCATAGTCCGGCAGCAGACCGTTCTTCCATGCATCGGCCACAATGTTGCCCAGAAATCCGCAGCCTACGATACCAAATTTTGTTTTCATATCCTAAACTCCTTTTTCTGCTTTTTCCAAAGAAAGCAGCATATTCCATTAAAGTATATCATATCAAAACAAAAAATGATATAATAAGGCGCAAGAAAGGAGAAGGCTATGTCGAAAACAAAGGAGCTTTTCTGGACGTTTTTCAAAATTGGTGCGTTCACGTTTGGCGGCGGTTATGCCATGGTAGCCCTGCTGCAAAATGAGTTTGTAGAAGAAAAAAAGTGGGTGACAAAAGAAGAATTTCTGGACATGGTGGCAATTGCGGAGTCCACGCCCGGCCCGGTGGCGGTGAACAGTGCCACCTATATCGGCTACAAGGCAGGCGCGGCGGCGTCTACGGTGGCGGTGTGTCTCCCGTCCTTCGCGGTCATTTATCTGATCTCGCTGTTCTTTGACCAGTTCCTCCGCCTTTCGGTGGTGGCAAGTGCGTTCCACGGCATTCAGGTGTGCGTGATCTATCTGATCCTGTCGGCGGGCCTGAAAATGCTGAAGCAGCTGGAACACAGCGTCTTCAATATTGTCATCCTGACCACGGTTGCGGCAGCGATGGTGGGCTGTTCCATTGCAGCAGTGTCCTTCTCTTCCATTTTTTACATCCTGTTCAGCGGTGCGGCCGGGCTGCTGGTGTATGCAGTACAGCAGCTGCGGAAGGGGGAGAAGAAGCCGTGATCTATGTAGAACTTTTCTGGAATTTCCTCATGATCGGTGCGTTGTCCTTCGGCGGCGGCTACGGGATGATCTCGCTGGTGCGGGAAACGGTCTTAGGACACGGCTGGCTGACGGAAGGCGAATTCCTCAGCTTCATTGCCGTGTCGGAGTCCACACCCGGCCCGCTGGCCATCAATATGGCTACCTTCATCGGCGCTTCACAGGGCGGCTTCTGGGGTGCGCTGTGTGCGACGCTGGGGGTGGTGCTGCCGTCTTTTGTGATCATTCTGCTCATTGCATCGGTGCTGCAGAACCTGATGAAGTATGCGGGAGTCAACGCAGTTCTTGGCGGCGTTCGTCCCTGTGTGGTGGCGATGATCCTGGCAACTGCAGTCAACATGGCGCTTTCTACGCTGGCCGGGTTTGCAGCGGACAAGGCAGGCATTGCACCGGATCTCCGTTCCATTGTGGTGTTCCTGCTGCTGTGGGGGCTGCATGCCCTTTGCCGCCGGAAAAAGGGCAAAGCACCATCGCCCATTGGGATGATCCTGCTCTCTGCAGGACTGGGGATCCTGTTCTGGGGAGCATAAAAAATAACGCGCCGGGTGGTTCTCGTTGAACGATCCGGTGCGTTTTGTTGTAAAAAGCCGGGCACAGGAAAACTCATGGCTCCCTGTGCCCGGCTTCAGCTTTTATTGGAATTTAGGCGCTGTGCGATCAAGCTGCAACGGAAGAAGCAGCTTCGCTGGAAGCAGCCTCACTGGAAGCGGCCTCAGAAGAAGCGGCCTCGCTGGAAGCAGCCTCAGAAGAAGAACCGTTCTCCTCTGCAACAGCGGAAGAAGCGCTCTCCTCGGCCTCAGCAGCAACAGAAGTGCTGGTAGAAGCAGCCTCGGAAGAGGATGCAGCAGTGGAGGAAGCAGAACCGCCGCAAGCGGTCATGCCAACAGCCAGAGCCAGAGCAACAACAGCAACACAAACATTCTTGAGTTTCATATCTAAAATCTCCTTGCCATACGCAAATGTATTTTGCAGAAGGCCCTACGGGAAGTGCCTTTCTGCAAGTGGATATTCTAGTCTTTTTTGCGAAAAAATCAAGAGCTTTTTTGGCTAAGAAGTGAGATTTCAATGATAATCTACGATTTTGTTATAATTTATCGCTAAAAGTCAAAGAGTTTTTGTTAAACTGATCGAAGCACAGGGAGACTCAGGAAAGAATTTTTTACCGCGTTGTAATCACTTTGTAATTTCTTTCGTTGTTTGTTCCCTTGAATCAAGACGGGAATGCATGTTCCCTAAAGAGAAATAAAGAAATGCAAAAGTGAGGATGATGCGGCTCCGGAAACGGAAAAGAGCCATTTGTCACCTGACAGTTGACCTGCGGAGAAAGAAAAGAGGGTAAACTTTGTGCAGCGAACCTGAACAAAAATATCAAAAAATGACAAGTGTTATTTGAAAGTGATTTTTATTGGACATAAAAAGTGGATAATACAGACACAGCAGGGGATGAACGGGCTCCCTGAAAATAAAACATGTGTTTTGGAGGAAATAAAGATGAAGTACTATGTTACATTGACCGGACTCAACTACCGCTTCGGCACTCAGCCGTTTACAGTAGGCCAGAAGGTAAAGCTGGTCAAGGAGCCGGAGAATGACTTTGACCGCGAAGCCATCCGCGCAGAACTGCCGGGTCTGGGCAAGGTGGGTTATGTGGCCAACAGCACTCACACCGTGCTGGGCGACTGTTACAGCGCAGGCCGCATCTATGATAAGATCGGCGCTGCTGCCACCGCAAAGGTGAAGTATGTGCTTGCCAATGCGGTGGTATGCAGCGTAAAGGCGGCGGATATGGGGCAGGCTGGCCTGCCGCCGGTCGATCCGGCTACGGGTCTGCCCTTTGGCAACGAAGAAGATGCCATCGCATTCTGACAGAAAAGCCCGTCACACTGTATTTTGTGTGACGGGCTTTTCTGCACCTTTTTGCTTCGGCGCACATACACCGGGCAAAGGGGGAATGTATCGTGAACCAGATCGTTTTCACTGCGTGGGTGCTGCTGTTCCCGGCGGCGTGCACTACACTGGGGGCAGCAGGCGTGTTTTTGCTGCGGCGGCGGTCGCGGCCCTGTACGCAGCGCATCCTGTGCGGCATGGCAGCGGGCATCATGCTGGCGGCCAGTGTGTGGAGCCTGCTGCTGCCTGCTATCCAGCGCGGACAGACTTTGCCGCTTCCGGCATGGATCCCATCGGCAGTGGGGCTTGTGCTTGGCGCAGTGGGCCTTTTGCAGGTGGAACAGTTTGCCGGGCAGCTGCTGGCAGGCGGGGCCGGGCACGGCGGACGTATGGTGCTGGCTGTAACATTGCACAACCTGCCCGAGGGTATGGTGGCGGGCCTTGCCGCTGCACTGGCATTGACCGGGGAGCCGGATGCCATCAGCGGTGCACTGGCGCTGAGCCTTGGCATCGGCCTGCAGAATATCCCGGAAGGTGCAGCAGTCAGCCTGCCGCTGGCCCATAACGGCCGCACCCGCAGTCAGGCGTTTTTTGCGGGAGCGGCTTCCGGGCTGGTAGAGCCGTTGGGGGCATTGCTTGCCTTTGCTCTGGCCGAATGGGTCAGTACTGCGCTTCCGTGGCTGCTCAGCGCAGCGGCGGGCTGCATGGTGTGCGTGACCGCACAGGAGATGATCCCGCAGGCCGTGGAGGGCGACGAGCCTGCCGGTGTTGTAAGCATCGTGCTGGGATTTGCGCTGATGATGGCGCTGGATGTGGCATTGTAAGAAAAAAGGGCTGCTGCAAAATCAATGCCGTTAAACTAACAGGATAAAAGCAAAGCGCAGTACAAAACGCGAAAGCGCAGAGAATGTACTGCGCTTTTTGGATTTTAGAGAACATCACATTTTCTGACTTTGGGCTATCCTATTTGATCGTTTCATGCGTGGGCCGTGAAATGATACCTCCCACCCCTTGCAATCTGCCTGCGTTTATGGTACAATATTCTGGCATTCAGAAGGATGTGTCGGACAGCGCCTGCTGCGTGGTTCGGCATACGGTAGATCGGAAGAGCACCCGTCTGAACTCCAGTCAC
>ERZ809769.582-NODE-582-length-9412-cov-11.0669_pt1 | contig 9412 bp, 10 predicted proteins | sample MGYA00520276_ERZ809769 | MGnify/ENA primary metagenome ERZ809769 (study PRJEB31588, sample SAMN03401199) | human gut metagenome | study: EMG produced TPA metagenomics assembly of the PRJNA231909 data set (A prospective, longitudinal analysis of the... | reverse complement strand
ACAATTACATTACTCTGCTGATACAGCCAGTCCGTAAATTCTTTCGGGCTGGCTGTTCCTGTTTTTACAGCCTTTTTTCTCTGCAAGGCTTCTTTCTTAAAGTCGGAAAAGGCAGCCTGTATTTTTTCCAGACGGTCAGCCGGAAAGCCTGCGGTATTTTTTACCCGGTTTATTTTGTTGCGCCAGTTCTGGCATTCATTTTTATAAAGCAGGTCATAGTTATTTTCTCTTGCCCTCTCGTCAAATTCCCGCTTGTTTTGAAGCGCCTGTACTTTTCGGCACTTGTCGCTGCACAGCTCATACCGCTGGCTCTTTGCCAGAAAATATTTCCCGCAGACCTTGCACTGCCGGAAGCAAAGCCCCCAGTCATTCAGCCTGTTCAGATAATAGGTAATCAACGGGTAGAGGGACGCATAGGCAGACACACATTCTTCTGTGCGCCGGTTGTCCGGGAACCAGAGGTCAAGCCGGGTATCTTCTGACGGTGCGCCTTTGAAATAAAGGCTGCCAGCTTGAAAATGTTTCGGTTTTCCTGTCTCCCTGTCAAAGCTCATGGTTTCGTTTTGGAATACCCCGGTCAGTCTGCTCATTTTATCCATGAAGCGGTCACAGGCAGCGTTACGGTCACGGGGTTCTCTGGCAAGCAGATAGCTGTTCCAAATACGGAACGCCACATACATTTTCAGAGGGTCATTGCTAAGATATTTCCCCCAGAGAAATTCGCTTGCCGCCTGCTCCAGCTCCGGCTGTTTCCATCGGTTGGAGTGGAGGGCTTGCCGCAGCGGAGAAAGCCCGTATAAGTTCCAGTCTCTGTCCGTGTCACGCTCAAAGTTTATCAAAAAAGTCCCCAGTGGGCGTGTCATATCACAAAGCACCTCTGCGTTTTGGCTCCCGTTCAGACGGAAGCGGATCTGCTGTTCTTCCCCAATCAAAATCCGCTCTTTCATTTTCTTCCTGTCCAGCGTCAGGACAAACAAAATCCTCTCAAAACATGGCTCATGCCGTATAAACTGATTCTCCATCCCTATCCCCTGCCTTTGTTTATGGTAATTATATAATTTAGTTATATCCGTTACACTCATGGTATCGCAGAAGTATTGTTTTGTCAAGGATAGTCCGCTATGATGATTGCAGTTGGTAATTTCGTGCCACACAGTACCTTGACAAGTGAATGACCGTCCAAAAGGGATATGACCGGCAGGAGAAGTGACGCATTCGGCGCACCAATGCAGGGAAACACCGCAGGAATGGGGCAGGAAAACGGCTTTTGGGGAGAACGGCAACAGGAAGCATTTTAACCTATTTGATTTATGGGAGGAACAGAATGAACGATAAAAAGAGATTGAACAGCTACGAGGATTTACCGCTGGTTCTGGATGTGGCGGACATCCAGCGGATTATGGGAATTTCAAGAGCGAGCGCCTATGAGCTGGTACACACCCCCGGCTTTCCGGCGTTCCGCAGGGGCAGGCTTATCAAGGTCAGCAAAATTGCTTTCTTTGAATGGATGGCAAAAGGCTCCGAAACCGTACCGGGAAGCGACAAATAAGCGTGAGGTATCATTCCCTGACTTGCAATACTGCCGCACTTTCCAAAGGGGCATACAGAGGGAAAAAAACTTAAAAATGATACCGAGACGCTACATCAAAACAGCCTATCTGCGTACATCAGATAGAAACGGAGAAAGGAGCCGGTTATGGCAAGAATGAGTAACAAGCGGCGGTTGGAATGGTCTTTCTTCTTAAATGACCGCAGCCGTATCACTTACAACGAACTGTGCCGGAAATGCCAGCACGAATGTAAACAGAGCTTCCGGGCGGTTGTGGTTGACTGCCCGAAGTATCTTTCCAAGCGTTCCAAGAAAAAGGACAAGACTGCCGGAAACGGCAAAATCCCTTAGGAACTAAGGGCGCACTTCTATACATAGTCTAAAGACCATGTATCGTGCGTCCTGCGGAGCTTACCTCTGCCGCTGATAAAATCAGCAATCCGAGGTCTGCGTTCGCTTCGCTCCGACAAGGTGGCTACACCCCCTTGCGCCGCTAAAGCGGCTATCCCCTGTGTACCCGCCGCAAAGAGAAATCCGCTCTGCGGTTTTCCCTTTTCATCGGGTTTTATAGAAGCACTGACACACGGACTGTCTGCGGATGGTCTTTCTTTATCTTATCAGCAAAGGATGTGAGAACATGGAAAAATCTTTGGAACAGTTGAAGCAGGAATATGAAAAAACCACTGTCCTGCTGGAACGGGAAAAACGGAAAATGCAGCGTTTGAAAAACCGGCAGGCGTATCTGGAAAGCGGTTCCCGGAAACAGAGGACGCACCGGCTGATTACCCGTGGGGCAGCTATTGAGAGCATTGCACCACAGACAAAGGAGCTATCCGAAGCGGAATTTTATTCCCTCATGGAAAGCATTTTGAATCTGCCGCAGGCGGAGCATTTCATCCGGTCTGCCACAGAGAACCACGCCCGTATTTCCGGGCAGGAGAAAGGCGGTGACTAAGGATAGCACTTTATCATTTTTCAATCGCACAGATAAAGCGCAGCGCCGGTCAGAGCGCCATTGCCAGCGCAGCCTACCGAGCCGGGGAGCGTCTTTACAGCAGCTACTATGGAGAAGTCAGCGACTACACCAAAAAGGGCGGCGTGATCGCTTCGGAAATCATGCTGCCGCCCCATGCGCCGGAAATATATCTTGACCGGGCGACCCTCTGGAATGCTGTGGAGAACTGCGAGAAACATCCAAAAGCACAGCTTGCCTATTCCTTTGATATTGCCATGCAGAATGAATTGACGCTGGAAGAAAACATGGAGCTGGCGAGGAAGTTCGTGCAGGAGCAGTTTGTGGCAAAAGGCATGATTGCCGATCTTGCTTTTCACAGCCCGGAGAAAGAGGACGGCGGCATCCCTAACCCGCATTTCCATGTGATGACAACCATGCGCCCTTTGAACCCGGATGGCACATGGGGACAAAAACAGCGTCGGGAATATCTTCTTGATGAAGATGGAAACCGAATCCGGGATAAAAACGGCGATTATATGTTTAACGCTGTCCATACAACAGACTGGCATGAGCCGGAAACGCTGGAACACTGGCGGGAGCAGTGGGCGGCTGCCGTTAATACAAAATTTGAGGAAAAAGGGCTGGATGTGCGTATCGACCACCGTTCCTATGTGCGGCAGGGGCTTGACCTGATACCTACTGTCCACGAGGGAGCTAATGTCCGGCAGATGGAAGCAAAGGGCATCCGCACCGAGAAAGGGGAACTGAACCGCTGGATTAAAGCCACCAACCGGCTCATGCAGGATGTGAGGAAGAAGATCAAAGCCCTGTTTGTCTGGATGGCAGAGGTAAAAGAAGAACTTTCCAAACCGCAGACACCGAACCTTGCCGACCTGCTGATCGCTTATTACAACCAGCGCAACGCAGGGGCATGGAGCAATAAAGCCAGAACCGGAAACTTAAAGCAGTTTGCCGAAGCCGTCAATTATCTGACGGAAAACAAGCTGCTCACATTAGAGGATTTGCAGGAGCGTCTTTCCTCTGTCAACGAAGAATTTGAAGCGTTAAGCGACTCCATGAAAAAGAAATCTGCCCGGATAAAGGAATTGCAGGAATTGATACGGGAGGGCGAGAATTACCAGCGGCTAAAACCTGTTCATACGGAATTGAACAATATCAAGTTTAAGAAACAGAGGGAGAAATTTGAAACATCCCACGATGCGGAGTTACGGCTGTTTTATGCCGCCCGCCGTATTTTGAAAGAAAAACTGGACGGAAAACCCATTGCCCTGAAAGCATGGAAACAGGAATACGCACAGTTAAAAACAGAGTATGCCGAACTGTCTCCGCAGCACAAGCCACTCCGGGAGGAAGTCATACGGCTACGGCAGGTGCAGAACGCCGTAGATACCGCACTGCGCCGGAGGGAGCAGCCACAGGCAGTACAGAGAAAGAAACATGAGATGGAGCTATGATATAACCGGCAGCTTTACCGCTACCAGTATTTTTATGGAGGGAGCATTTGAATGTATTTGAAGCGGTGAAACAGTCTGTTACCACCCGGCAGGCTGCTTCATTCTATGGAATCCGGGTGGGGAGAAACGGCATGGTCTGCTGTCCATTCCACAATGACCGCACGCCCAGCATGAAAGTGGACAGCCGCTTTTACTGCTTCGGCTGCGGGGCTTCCGGGGATGTGATCGACTTTGCCGCTTTGCTGCATGGATTGGGGAAACGGGAAGCTGCGGTCAGGCTTGCGGAGGACTTCGGCGTTTCCTATGAGAAATCCGGCAATGCGCCGCCAGATAGGAAGCGTCACAACAGGTCACAGCCCCGACAAAAATCAGCGGAGCAGAGATTTCAGGAAACGGAACGGTATTGTTTCCGGGTGCTATGCGATTATCTGCGCCTGCTGGAGCATTGGAAAACAGCATACGCCCCACAGCCGCAGGATGCCATCTGGCATCCTCTTTTTGTGGAAGCGTTGCAGAGGATAAGCTACACAGAATACCTTTTGGATATTTTGTTATACGGAGAAATAGAAGAAAAAGCGGCATTGATCGCCGCACAGGGAAAGGAGGTGCTGCGGCTTGAACAGCGAATTTCAGAGCTTGCCGCCGGAAACGCAGGAAGCGGTCAAAAGGACGATGGACACAATGGAACCGGCGCAGACACCGGCAGAAATCCGGGAAACATTAGAGGGGACGCAGAAAGGCGGCGTGAAGAACAGCATCCGAAACTGCCTGACGGTGTTCCAGCGTGACCCTCTGTTTCGCGGGGCGCTGCGCCTGAACCTTTTGACGGAGCAGATTGACATTGTGAAGCCGCTGGGCTGGGAGCGCACCAGTACCACGCTGACCGACATGGACATGAACTACCTGCTTTTGTATCTGGAAGAAAATTACGGGCTTACCAGCGAGAAAAAGGTGCAGAGCGCCATCAAGATTGTTGCCAATGAAAACCGCTACCATCCGGTCAGGGATTACCTGAACAGCCTGCAATGGGACGGCACAGAGCGCATCCGTTACGCCCTGCATCACTTTCTGGGAGCCGATACGGACGAATACACCTATGAAGCCTTGAAACTGTTCCTGATGGGAGCCATCCGGCGGGTATTCAGACCGGGGAGCAAGTTTGAGGTCATGCTCTGTCTGGTTGGTGGTCAGGGAGCCGGGAAATCTACCTTTTTCCGGCTGCTGGCAGGCAGGGACGAATGGTTTTCAGACGATTTGAAAAAGCTGGACGATGAAAATGTGTACCGCAAGCTGCAAGGGCATTGGATTATCGAGATGTCGGAGATGATTGCCACAGCCAACGCCAAGAGTATTGAGGAAATCAAGTCATTCTTAAGCCGCCAGAAAGAAACCTACAAAGTGCCGTATGAGACACATCCGGCAGACCGGCTGCGGCAATGTGTATTTGGAGGGACGACCAACCGGCAGGACTTTTTGCCCCGTGATCGCACCGGCAACCGGCGCTTTCTCCCCGTGACGGTGTACCCGGAACGGGCGGAGGTTCACATACTGGACGATGAAGCGGCGGCGAGGGCGTATATCGAACAGATGTGGGCGGAAGCCATGACGGTTTATCGCAGTGGGAAGTATAAGCTGTCATTCAGCATGGAAATGAACCGATACCTGAACGCCCACCAGCAGGACTTTATGCAGGAAGACACACAGGCCGGCATGATCTACGCCTATTTGGAGGACTACACCGGCGACAGGGTATGTTCCAAGCAGCTTTATGAGGAAGCGCTGGGGAACTTAAATTCCCCGGCAGACTGGGAGACACGGGCAATCTGCGAGATTATGAATACCGGCATTGCGGGCGGCATCATACAGGGCTGGGTAGCCTACAAAAGCCCGAAGCGGTATAAGAAATACGGTTCTCAAAAAGGCTGGGAGCGTGTCAACCAAGCTCCGCCGGAGGGGGACGGTTTTCAGGAAATCACGGAAGAAGAAGCCAGGCAAATGGAACTGCCATTCTAAAAAGCCGCCGGTTAACAGTTTGGTTGACGCTTCGGTTGACAGCCGGTTGACGGGGAAAAGCCTGATATTTGGGGCATTTCTCTCCTTTGTCAACCATGTCAACCAAGAAATCAAAGAAAAAGTAAAAAGTAATAATAGAGCGCCTATGGATTGTTTTCAAAGTCTTTTCTGCCGGTTGACACGGTTTGGTTGACATGGAGACAGCCTGCGGCTGTACACCTGCCTGACATTCCCTTGTCGGGCATATTTCATTTATGGAGGTAACTGCCTATGGCAAAAAGCAAAAACGAGAGCAATAACAAAAACAGCGGCACCCTGCTTACCGAAAAAGACGGCACCCAGTATTTTGTCATGGGGAAAGTCCGTATCAAGGTATCGGAGCATTTCGCACAGGATGGGAAGCCGCTTGACAGCCTGCTGGAAGATGTGATCCAGCACGCTGCCGCCGCTTCCTGAAAAAATACGGAATAACGACTGTCAATCAGCCCACGCTTATGATATACTTGTACCAGCGAGTATTGTATAAGCGTGGGTTGTTTCTTTTAGAAGGAGGATTTTTAACCGTGAAACAACCATACAATACAACGATTTATAACACTGCACTATATTTGAGATTGAGCCGTGACGATGAATTACAGGGGGAAAGCGGCAGTATCCAGACCCAGCGCATGATGCTTAGACAGTATGCCGCAGAGCATGGGCTGACCGTTGTAGACGAGTACATTGACGACGGATGGAGTGGGACAAATTTCGAGCGTCCAAGTTTCCAAAGGATGATTGATGACATCGAAGACGGGAAAATCAACTGCGTTGTCACAAAGGACTTATCCCGTCTGGGAAGAAACTATATCCTGACCGGTCAGTACACGGAAATCTATTTCCCCAGCAAGGGAGTACGCTACATTGCCATCAATGACAATGTGGACACCATCAACGGAGAAAGCGAGCTTGCCCCGTTCTTAAACATCCTGAATGAAATGCACGCCCGACAGACCAGCAAAAAGGTCAAGGCTGCCATGCACACAAGATTTGCCAATGGCGCACACTATGGAGCCTATGCACCGCTGGGCTATGTAAAAGACCCGGACAAAAAAGGTCATCTTCTGATCGACCCGGAAACACGCTGGATTGTAGAGAAGATTTTTGACCTTGCCGTACACGGGAGGGGTGCCGCCAGCATTACACGGATTCTGGTGGAGGAAAAAGTACCTACCCCCGGCTGGCTGAACTATGAAAGATACGGGACTTTCGCCAATATCTACGCCGGTGCGCCCGCAGAAAAAGCCTATGCGTGGACGATAGCACAGGTCAAGAGCATTTTGAAAGAGGAAACCTACATCGGTCACAGCATTCACAACAAGCAGAGCAACATTTCATTCAAGAACAAGAAAAAGGTGCGGAAGCCGCAGGAAGAATGGTATCGTGTGGAAAATACCCACGAAGCCATCATTTCCGAAGAAGTGTTCCAAAAAGTTCAGGAGCTGATTGCAAGCAGACGCAGGAAACGCAGAAACGGTACGACACAGATTTTCGCAGGATTGATAAAATGTGCAGACTGCGGATGGTCTTTAGCCTATGGGGAAAACAAGCAGAATAAGAACCCATACGGGTACTACCATTGCAGCAAGAACGGGCAGGGATTACGCCAGTGTTCCATGCACTATATCCGCTATGATGTACTGTATGCCTATGTGCTTGCAAGACTGCAATACTGGTCTATGCTGGCACAGAAAGACGAGGACAAGCTGCTGAAACGCCTGCTCAATGCCAGCGACAGGGAAAGAAACTCTGCGAAGAAAAAGCAGGCTGCGGAGCTGAAAAAGGCAGAGAAGCGTAAAGCCGAGGTTGACGGGCTGTTTGCTAAAATGTATGAGGACTGGTCTGCCGGACGCATAACCGAGTATAACTTCAATATGCTGTCCGAGAAGTACCAGAACGAGCAAAAGGAGCTTGAAACAAAAATAAGACAGCTTCACGAAACGATGGAAGCCGCCGTACAGACCGCAGCGGATGCTGAAAAGTGGATTGCCCTGATGAAACAGTATGTCAACCCTGTGGAGCTGACCGCCGAACTTCTGAACACTCTAATTGAAAAAATAACCGTCCACGAAGCTGTCAAGGGCGAGGACGGAAGCCGTGAGCAGGAAGTAGAAATCTACTACCGCTTCATCGGCAAAATCGACTGACCTTTCTTTTTTACCCAACAATATCTTTAATTAAGGGAGACGGGAGTTTGCCTGCCGGATGTATCTGTTTATAAAGAACTTTGTTCAATTCTTGGTATTAGCCTCAATGAGTTTTTGGCTGGAGAAGATATAGCTCAAGAGAATATGATTCAGAAGTCAGAAACAAATATTATTGAAGTGATCAGAGATAATATAGATAAACAGAAATGTCTAAAGGTTATGAAATGTATATTATTAGTTATATCTATCTGTGCGGTATCAGTAATCGGATTTACCATATACCGTCTGAAAAAACCACAGAATTATATTTCTCCTGTTGCAAAGGATAGCATAGAAATGCAGACAGCAGAACTGCTTGCTGGACCGGATGGAGCATTTGTCTATAAGTTTATCACAACGGATGAATATAAAAAACTCAGATTACATATTTATCGATACGAATCAGGAAAATTGAGTGATCAGGACAAAGTTGAAATGGGATTTGAAGATATTGGTTCGCCAAAAAGTGGTGAAATCGTAATGGTGCCTGATTTCGATACTTATGTAATTAAGTTAATTATTTCTGGAGGTGGTAGTAGGTTGTCAACAGAAATTCCTGTTTTAGAAAATGTAGAAAATAGAGAATACTATGGCAGAACAGCAACTGAAATAAAAAATGTCGTAGACATTAGATACGATAAGCAGCAGCCACTTATTGCCTTTGTTTATGATAATGATGAAATGAGTGTTCCGACTTTAGACGATTTTATAAATAGCCAAACAGATTTTCTTTCAAAAAATGATTATGTGTATTATGTGGCATTTGAGTTTTGTAAGTAATAGATTTGATAATATGTTTCGGATAGAGCTGTTCCGTAATTCATTTCCGGTGACAAATGAAAAAGAAAACATCGGAGGTAGAGTGGAGAACAGACCTTAACGATACACAGCAAAAGATTATAAAGTTGCTTTCAGAAGATCATCAATTATCAGCAGTTAAGTTAGCTGAAAAAATTGGGGTTGCCAGTCGAAATATTGAGAACAATATTAAGAAGTTAAAAGAGTATGGTATTCTTATAAGACATGGATCTCCAAAGAATGGTTACTGGGAGATTGTAGATAAAGATCTACAGGAGTGAGAAGTAAATTAGTCCAAGATAGCTCAAGATTAGTCCAAGAGAATATATATATAAATAACAAAAATAGATTGACATTTTGTAGTAATCAGTAGTAAACTGTACTTGTGGAAGGGAAG
>ERZ809769.552-NODE-552-length-9873-cov-4.8572_pt1 | contig 9873 bp, 10 predicted proteins | sample MGYA00520276_ERZ809769 | MGnify/ENA primary metagenome ERZ809769 (study PRJEB31588, sample SAMN03401199) | human gut metagenome | study: EMG produced TPA metagenomics assembly of the PRJNA231909 data set (A prospective, longitudinal analysis of the... | reverse complement strand
GCTTTATTGGACTATCTTCTGAAGAAATGACATCAGTTTATATGAAAATTAAGGATAGAAATATGCTACTTTATTGTGAATCAGAATAAAAATAAGGAGAAACTTAAATAATAAGGCTGTTAGCAAAGTTCTTTGGGTTAACTTTTTTAATCTTCTTATTTATGTTCTAAATGAGTTATAGATAATGAAACATATGAACTTGATTATAATTGAATATAGCATATGTGGTTAAAGCTAAAAATATTTTTCGGCTATATCATTTTGGTTTTACTGTCGGCTTTTGTTGTCTATCAATTCCGTCAGGAACAGATGCAAAGACACATGCTGCGCAAGGAAGAAAAGAAACTGGTGGCGATACATCGTTTGGCGGAAAAAAGCTACATCGGCTTGCTGGATCTCTCCACCTATGCGGAGATTGCCGTCACATGGGATGACGATGACTTGAGGGAATACAGCCGCAAGCGCCACGAGGTCTGCGACAGCCTGCAACTTCTGAAAGAGTATGTCCATACCCCGTTGCAGAAAAACCATATCGACTCGTTGTGTCTTCTTCTTTGGAACAAGGAACTCCTTCTTTCCAAAGCGATGCATACCTTCAATGAGTTGCAGGGCATAGGTGACATTGTTCAGGAAAGCATCCCGTCCATTGTATCGTCAGCCCATAAACAGGCTGTGCGGCAAAAAGAAAATGTGACGCTCCCGGAACTCGGAGAGAGAGATACTCCAAAAAAGAAAAGAAGTATCTGGGATATCTTCCGTAGAAAAGAAAACAAATCCGCTTACCTGCAACAGAGGGAAGAAGCAGAACTTAAACGACAGTCTTTGTCTGGCACTTCCCCAACCGGTATAACAACACGCATGCTCCGTTCCCTGAATGAAAGGGTCGCTCTGGAACAGGCTGAAAGGCAGGCCCGGCTGTTGGCACAGATGGACAGCCTATATGTCGGCAGTGTGGAGTTGAACGGGAAAATGAACAGCATGGTCTCTGAATTTGAACGGGAGAACAACAAGCGCTTTACCGAACGCTACAAGGCCTTTGTCCTTGAACGGGACAACTCTTACTATATGGTAGCCGGCCTTGCCCTGTCCGTCTCCCTGCTGACGCTCATGCTATACACCATCGTACACCGGGACCTGAACCGCCGTCTCCGGTACGAGAGGGAACTTGAACAGTCCGACAGGCGGAACAGGGAACTGCTCCGCTCACGCAAGGAGCTGATGGTCTCTGTGGCCCACGACCTGCGCGCCCCGCTGGCGGCCATCAAAGGCTGCGCGGAGTTGTTGCCCTCGGAAAGCGATGTCAGCCGCAGGACCGGCTATTTGGACAATATCCTGCACTCGTCCGATTACATGCTTGGGCTGGTAAACACGCTGATGGAATACCACCGGATGGATGAAGGCGGGGTCCGTTCCAATGACACGCTCTTCAGCCTGAAAGCCCTGTTCGAGGAAATAGCGGACAGCCATCGTCTTGCCGCCCAGCAAAAGGACCTGGTATTTACCGCGTCCTTTTCCGGTCTGGACACCACCGTCTGCTGTGACGGCTCGCATATCCGGCAGATAACCGATAACTTGCTGTCCAACGCTCTGAAGTTCACGTTCCATGGGGAGGTGCACCTTGAAGCTGAATACCGTCCGGGGAATCTCCGCATCGCTGTCTGGGATACCGGTGTGGGAATAAGCGTAGAGGAGAAAGAACGGATATTCGGGGAGTTCGAAAGGCTGGACAGTGCGCGTAACATTCCCGGGTTCGGGTTGGGACTGGCGATTACGGCCCGGCTCATATCTGAAATGTGCGGTCGTGTGGAAGTGGAGAGCGTCCCCGGTGAAGGCAGCCGCTTCTCCGTTTTTCTTCCCGTACCACCGGCTGGACAGTGCGTCCGTCCGGAAGAGAAGGTGCTTCCCCCCGGTGAACCGCCCTGCGGCATCCGTGTGCTGGTCATTGACGACAACCGCATCCAGCTGGGGATCACCCGGAAGATGCTTTCTCGCAGCCGGATTTACTGTGACTGCTGCACGAATGTCCGGGAACTGATAGACTGCCTGAAAAGGCAGGAGTACGACCTCCTGCTGACCGACATACAGATGCCCGGTGCGGACGGCTTCTCGGTCCTTGAACTGTTGAGAGGCTCGGACATTCCCCGGGCAAGGGAGATTCCGGTCATAGCCGTCACAGCACGTTCCGGCAACAAGGAAAAGTATCTTTCTGCAGGTTTTGCAGGCAGCCTGCATAAGCCTTTCTCTGAGGAGGAACTGCTGGCGGCAGTCTCGCAGATGGATCGGCCGGATTTTACAGCTATCATGGAAGGAGAGGAAAACAAGGAAGAGATGCTGGACATATTCATAGAAGACACCACAGAAGAAATTTCCGGAATACGGGACGCTTTTTCCATTGGAGACTACGCGAAGCTGGGAAGTATCATACACAAGGCCGTACCGCTCTGGGAAATGATTCGTATAAACATTCCCCGGAGTGAACTGAAGGAAATGGCCTCCATGCCTCCTGAAAAATGGGGTGGGGTATCGGACGAAAGAATAGAAAAACTGATTGAGACCGTGGAACAGGCCGTAGAAAAAGCGAAAAAAATAAAGGAAAAAACATATGGAAACCGTATTGGTAGTAGAGGATGACCGCGTGTATGCACGTACCACCGCAAACTGGCTGGTGAAAAACGGCATCAATGCCCGCTATGTATTATCCGTGGATGCCGCAAAGGAATTTCTTGACAGTCATGAGGTGGACCTGGTATTGTCGGATTTCCGCCTCAATGAGAATAACGGTGTGGAACTGCTGGAATGGATGAGGGCGCAGGGTTGCCGTATCCCTTTCCTTGTCATGACAGGGTACGGGGATATCCCCGGTGCGGTGGAGGCGGTCAGGAAAGGTGCCGCGGACTACCTGCCCAAACCCATACAGACGGACAAGGTGCTCGGTATCATCCGCGGACTGCTGAAGCGCAGGGATAGAAAAGGACCGGAACAGGATTTCTATGTCTATAAGAGTCCCCTGGCGGTGAAGCTCCGAGACATTGTGCGTATGGTGGCTCCTGCCGACAGCCTGTCTGTGCTGATACTGGGCGCATCGGGCACGGGAAAGGAATATGTGGCCCAGCAGATACACGCGTTGAGCGGGCGGGCAGACGCGCCGTTCATCGCGGTGGACTGTGGGGCGCTCCCGAAGGAACTGGCGGCATCCGAGCTGTTCGGACATGTGAAGGGCGCCTTTACCGGAGCAACGGAAAACAAAAAGGGCATGTTTGCCATGGCCGACCACGGGACACTGTTTCTGGACGAGGTGGGCAATTTGGGCATGGAGGTGCAGATGTTGCTGCTGCGCGCATTGCAGGAGAAACGCTACCGACCCGTAGGCGGCAAGGGAGAAGTGAAAGCAGACATACGGCTGGTAGCCGCCACGAATGAGAATTTGGAAAGGGCGATAACGGAAGGCAGATTCAGAGAAGACCTGTTTCATCGTCTGAACGAATTTCCACTGTATGTACCGTTATTGGCTGAATGCCCTGAAGATATTATTCCGTTGGCAGAATTTATGCTTGACACCGCCAACCGAGAATTGGGAAAAGACGTGAAAGGCTTTGACCGGAATACGCAGCAAATATTGAAAGCATATCCGTGGCCGGGAAACATACGGGAACTGAAAGGGGTAGTGAAACGTGCCGCCCTGCTGGCGAAAGATGACTGGATTACTTCTGAAGACATGGTCTTGCCGGACAAGCCCAAACAAGCAGAAGGCTATGCACTGAACGATGAAAGGACGGAACGGACAACTATTCTGAAAGCATTGGAAGCAACCGGCAACGACAGGAAAGCCGCCGCCAGGCTGTTGGGCATTAGCCGGAGCACGCTTTATCTGAAATTGAAGAAGTACCGTCTGGATTAGAATATGTCCGAATTTTGGACACATGATGTATGATACACAATGTTTTACTGTACACATCGTTTTGATGGGTTTATATAGGGTTTATTATCAGCGTTTTATAGGTTTGCCTTTGTTTTTGCAGGATGATTTATTGCAGAGTGCTGAATTGTAGAACCTAAAAATATGATACGATGAAAACGTTGATAGAAACCCCTCTTTTCAATTTCTTTGCCTCTTATTTGAACGGCTCCGAACCTGCGACGGGTGAACTGCCTGCCGCCTATGACCACTTTGTGACCAGCCTTGCGGAACTTTCGCAGGACGGGGAACTGACGGGACAACTACGCCGGCTGAACTACACGAAAATAGAACTGGCTTTCATGCAACAGACCTGTAACGGGATGACGGAAACACACCGGGATGTATTGTATGATGTGTTCTTGAGTAAGACATTGGCACTGCTGGATGCGGAAGCGGAAATGCTGAAGGAGATGCTCCGTCATGGCGGCACATCTGCCGGATTCAAGGCTGAGACGGTACATGGAAACGGGAAGAGAACTTCCGTCACACTGACATGGAACGGTACGGACAGCGACCTGATCGAACTGGTGGCCGCACTGATGGCAGCCGGCGCGATAGGTACGGCCGAAGGCCGGGAACTGAAGGTAGTGGATGTGATACGGATATTCGAGGAAGTGTTTCATCTGAAAATCAATGCCCTATACACCAAGCGTGGCAAGGTATTCGACCGCTGTACGGACACCACTCCGTTCATCGACTCTCTGCGCAAGAGCTACAATCGGATGCTGGACGAGCGTCTGGCGTAAAGGCTGCACGCCAACAGCCGCCAACGGGCGACTTGCATGTATGCGGTATTGCGGATTGGCGGGCGAATGGTTTTCTTTTCCGCTGGTTATTCACATCTAAAAATACAAGGCTATGTCAATCCTGAATGATATCTGGAACCGTATTGTCGGGAAGCCGGACAAACGGAAAGCTACGGCAGCGGATGCTCCCGGAACGGAGAACCGGGTGTATGCCGTGGCGACGGAAGAGGGCGTGATGCTGTTCTCAGGCACTCCGAAAGGGATGAAGGCCCGGAACAGCTACCTGCAACACCTGGCGGACGGATTCTTCAATATGGCCAAAGTACCTGAGACTCTACGGATATATGAATTGGAACTGCCAACCAAACGGGTAGCAGAACTGGCGGACAACTGCATCGAAAAGCTGTCCAGAACGGATTTGCGGAGCACGGACGGGCAGTTGAGGAAATCGGTGGTGAACTTCACTCCTGACAAGTTTGCGGACAGAAGCGTACTGGACGGCGGTGTGTGCAAGGAAAAGTTCGACCTGCGGCCCGACTTCCATAACTTCGACCGTCTGACAAAGGAGTTCGGGCTGGGCATCTCGCCCCGGAACTATGACGTGGCGGCGTTGTTGTATATTTCGGAAAACGGGTATGCCGGACTTGTGGCGGCGGACAAGGTGCATCCTTTCAGCTATGAACATGAGTTCAGGGAACTGGCGGAGAAGTTAGGCGAGAGCATGAAGGCACGGATGGACGCGCCCCTGTCGGCACACGACTTCGGCTATGCGGCCCTACAGAAAGAGGCGAAGGAGATGGCGGCGGACTTGCTGCAATCGGAGTTCCATATCACGGACGGGGAGTTCAGGCTGGGCGCACGGATGAACCGGGCGGAAAGGGCGGAAACGTTACGTCCGGTACTGCATCCACATTCGGAAGAGGAAAAGGCGGGTAAGTCGCCGGAGACATACCGCAGGCGGGAAGCTCCAGAACAAAAAACGTCTGACAGGCAGCGGCAGGCGAAGCACGTTGCCTCCATTACTCCACAAAATAAGAAGAAAAAAGAATTAATCTTATAGAATTTATGGAAGAAAAGAAAATGCAAGCGGTGGAAAGCGGCAGCCTGTATATGACACTGGATGCTTTCTACAAACCCGTGTATCTGAGTATGCGCGGACAAGGGGAAGAGGGGTTCTCCCGCTTTATCAACAACAACGTGAGGTTTCACACGGCAGGTCGGGAATTTATTCCCGACCACTGAATGTTCCGTTTCGATTTCAAGGACAAGGGCATGATTCCTCCCATACTCGGAACGGACAACGCGGATTATCTGGAACGGCTCTGCCCAGTACTAGAACGGGAAAGGATACATCCGTCGGGGGTGGTGAGATTGCGGGATGCGGCGTTCTGCGAGGAAAGGGGCATCGAGCAGCTGTCATCACTGGCGGAACATACGGCCTTGCTGGAAAATGAGGATTACAAACGTTTGGAACATCGTTTCGGGATGGACGGGAATGTAATACGGAATGGGCTGGCGGCTTTTCCTACCTGTATGGCCGTGGAATACGGGCGAAAAGTATTGCTGTGCGACAAGACGGACGGCGGGGACAGGATGCTGGACGCGTTTCTGCGGGAAGTGACGGCAGGCTTTTTTGACGGAAAGCGGAAACCGGAGAGTTTGAGGTTTTATGAAGTGGCCCCGCTGGATGCCGCATACCGGGCAAAAATCGGAGACGGGCAGGCGGCTCCGGCGGATATGGTGAGATACGGGATTTGTGTGGCGCGGTGCGATATGGCACCTACCCTCAGGAACTTCAACAGGTTGCGGAACCTGCAACGGGGACATGTGCCTCTGACAAGGGAGCAGGAACGGATTGTTTCGTCACTGGTGGCACGACCGAATAACGTGCGGTTCACGAATGTGGAGATGAAGGTGCGGATTCCGGCAAAGAGAAAAGGACAGGGTATAAACGTTTAATTCATTGACGGATGGAAAAGGAGAATACAAACGGCGGCAGCGTGTATGTCACGGTGGACGGGCACTTCAATCCGGTGCATGTCAGCATGAAAGGCACCGGCGAAGAAGGTTTCTTGGAATTTATGCGGGAAGATGTGGAAAGGGCGCTGAAAGAAACGAAGATGCCCACTATGGGGATGATGTATTATAATGTGCCCGGCATGGGGATTGTACCGCAGTTGCGGGAAGGGAACAACGGGGATTATCTGCAAAGGCTGGAAAAGGCGATGGACGGGCATGGAATTGAGTTGCATAGATACCTGCGTCTGTCGGAAGTGCTATATTCTCTATGAAACGACATCGATCCGCTGTCAAGGGATGATAACCATACCCGGCGGCTCACACAGGAGATGTGGCGGGAGATAAAGTCCGCATCGTTCAAAGTGACAGCGGAGATGCTTGATGACTTGAAGCATGGGAACACGTATTATACGGGCGTTGAGACAGACAAGGGGGTGCTGTTATTCAGCAGGGACATAGTCGGAGAGATACAATATAGTGATTACATGTATAAATACATAGAGAATGACTTCTTTGCCCCGGAATTTGCCGTGAAATCCCTGGTGGTCCATGAACTGAGGGGGTGGCCCTTGCTGATGGAAGGGAAAGTGAACCGTTGTCATGACCGTTTCGGCTGGTGGGGGAACGAGGAAACGATTAGCCGGGCCTTTCAAGACAGGTCGATACTGAAAAACGCAACGGACAGTGAGGCCTATGACCTTGCCCCCACATGGGAGAACTATTACAGGTTGACTGATGTAGGTAAGGGGCTGGGACTGACACGGAGCCCGGATAATTATGATCGGATGACATTGCTGTATATCATGGACAAGGGTTATCCGGAAGACGGGCTGATAGATGAGTACCCGGACAATTTCAGCTTCCATGAGAAATTTGAAAAGATAGAAAAGAAATTGCTGGGCCGGGACAGATGGGATGTGTATAATGAGATGCAGGAAAAAGCAAAGAAGCTGGCAGGGAAACTGTTGAAGGAGCATTTTCCGGAGACACGGCAGAAAGCGGACGTAAAAGAAAAGGCGGTTGTGCAGAAAAGCAAAGGTATAAAGATGTAGGATAACGGAAAATAAGTGGAATGTGGAAGGCTCGTTGCTGCATGGATGCAGACACAGGCCTTTCTCTTTTATTGTTTGTACTCTGATACGCCAATGCGGGCCAATGGACGACTCTGATTCTATTCCTTTGGAAAGGATATAAGATGTGCTTTACTTTGCCGTATATTCAGAAACTTAAAAAGAATTTATAGTATGGAACTGACAATTATTGAAACAAGTGCGTATCAGGAGTTGAGAAAACTGGTCAGTACGCTGGCCGTACAGATGAGTGACTTTCAGAAAAAGATAGCCCCGCCCGCACCGGACAAATGAATGGATGCGCAGGACGTTTGTCTGGCCTTGGGCATATCGAAACGGTGCCTCCAAAACTATCGGGACAACGGGCTTATTCCTTACTCGAACGTAGGGGGAAAATTCTTCTACCGGGAAGTGGATATTCAGGAGATATTGGAAAGCGGACCAATCAAAAGGAAGTAAGGTATGGCAGAGATTATCACAAGGGATTCGGAAGAGTTCAAGGAACTGGCCGGATGGATTAAGAAAGCGGGGAAAGCGGTGGAAGATGCAACAGCACGGATACGCCCGACAGTTGCGGACGAACATTATATGACGGGAGATGATGTGTGTGCCATGTTGCATATCTCACGACGGACATTGCAAACGCTGAGGGATGAAAAGCTGGTGCCTTATACCACTATCGGGGGGAAACTGCTTTACCCGGAAAGTTCCCTGTACGAAGTGCTGAAAAAGAATTATAGGGATTTCAGGCGGTTCAGAAAATAAGTAAGAAAGAAAAAGTGAAGAAACGTCCTCCGCCCTAACTGGCCTCCGGACGTTTCTTTTTATTGCTATGTTACATGGCAAGTTTGTAAACATGGCCTATTTTCTCGCAAATCTTGTCGGTATCCTCGCCGACTTTCGGGTTGATCAGTTCGGCATATATCTGCGTGGAAAGAATGGACTTATGCCCCAATACTTTCTGAAGGGTTTCCAACGGCATCCCTTTGAGGATAGCCAGAACGGCAAATGTGTGGCGCCCGATATGCGGGGTGACTTCGGCCCGGCAGTTACATTTCTTGCCTATGATTCTGAGACTAAGGAACATGGTATTGTATTCACCTACAGGGAAGACACATTCGGGGGAGTCTTTCTTTTCATCCACACCTCTGTATTTTTCAATCAGTTCGATAGCAATGGGCAATAATTTCACAACGTATGCCACTCCCGTTTTTATACGGTTGCCCATAAGCCATGTACCGCCGTCGGAGTCGGTATGAATATTATCGTAGGTTATGGCTTTCAGGTCGGCATAGGCAAGGCCGGTAAAGCACATGAATAAAAACATATCACGCATGGCACGCTGACGTTTGTATTTCAGTTCTACATGGATTATCCTTTGCAGTTCCTCTTCTGAAAGGAAGGAACGTCTCTTGTATTCGGGCATACACTCGAATGATGCGAATGGATGAACCCGTATCCAGCCTTTTTCCTGTGCGATATACATCAGCCATTTCAAGGTATTGACACGCCCGAAGGCTGTGGAGTTTGCCAAAGCACATGTGCCGAGCATCCAGTTGTAGTAATCTTCAATAAATGATTTTTCAAGTTCTTCGATAACAATATCCTCTATATTCTTCTTGCTTTTCATGAAAAGCAGAAGGTTCTTGTAATCGGCAACCAGACCTCGATAAGTGCTTTCTGCTTTTTCCTTGCCGACTTTCTCTTTATACGATTCCAGTTGTTCCCTGAAAAGGTTCATAAGGGTATGGTATTCCTCTGAGAAGCCAACATAGCGGTTATAGACTTTCTTGGCCGTGACAAAACTGTCGTGGTCGCAAATGTACTGGTAGTGCTTTGTTATCTGTGCCTTGATGTTGTCAAGCTCCTGATTGAGTGTACGGGCTTCTTCGGACTTGCTTTTGGCCCGGTTGGCTTTGACGTCCCACAAAGCGAGGGACACTTCTTTTTTACAACTGAAACCTACCTGGGTTCCATTGATGGTGATGCGGCCCATAATCGGGGCCTTACCATTTTTTACTGACTGGTTCTTGGTGTAGAACAATACTTTGAATGTACTTCGCATAACTCAACTTTTTTA
>ERZ809769.533-NODE-533-length-10114-cov-19.3712_pt1 | contig 10114 bp, 8 predicted proteins | sample MGYA00520276_ERZ809769 | MGnify/ENA primary metagenome ERZ809769 (study PRJEB31588, sample SAMN03401199) | human gut metagenome | study: EMG produced TPA metagenomics assembly of the PRJNA231909 data set (A prospective, longitudinal analysis of the... | reverse complement strand
AGAAATCCGGTTTTTTGTCACCAAGCCATTTTATAAGGCTGTTCAAGGAAAATGCAGGCTGTACCCCTGTCAAATGGAGGAAAACAGAGGCGGAATAATACGGTGTGTGTGGATGGAGAAAATAGACCAAACGACAAAAAAATAGTCTGAACGACAAAACCAAAATGTTCTAAATCACAAAGATGTGCGATTCTGACAATTGAGACATTTTTTATAGGCAAGAATCGGGCTGAATTTAAATCTTTTCGCTTATTTTGTATGTTAAGTCTGGATTTGGAAATTTAAAAAGCATATAAAAAATGAGCAAAAGAATCCTATTCTTCATTTTGTTTTCGTGGCTGGCATCGGCAGCTTTTCCGGCTTTTGCGCAGCAGAAAACAGACACAGTTTACACCTTCCGGTTCGTTACGCAGAAGGACATGTTCTACGTGCCTTGGAATGGCAATGACACGGAACTTGCCCGCCTGTTGGAATGTATCGAAAACAACAAAGCAACAATTCTTGACGGCAAACTGCCGCTACTGGTTGACGGATACTGCAATTCGCAGAGCAGTGAAGCCGAGAACCTTGCAACGGCGAAGATCCGTGCCAATCGAGTAAAATCCGAACTGATTACACGCGCGGAAATAAAAGAGGAGAATTTCATTACCCGCAACCATGCGACTGAGGGTGATTTTGTTACCGTGCGCCTGACGGTACTGGTAAAGGAAACAGCCGTGACGGATGCGGAAGCGGAAGCACGACGCAAGGCGGAAGCCGAACGACTGGCAGCCGAGAAGCGTGCCGAGCAGGAACGGCTTGCCGAAGAGCAACGTAAAGCGGAAGAAGCCCGATTTGCCGCAGAAAAGGCAAAAGCCGAGAAAGCCGCTCACCAAAATAAACTTACCGACATGCCATTGGAAACCCCAACCGACTATCATTTTTCCCTGCGTGCCAACCTGCTGCGCTGGGCTACCATGACACCAGATCTTGGCGTGGAATGGCGCATCTGCCCGTCGTGGGGCATTGCCGTAAACGGCTCGTGGACTTCTTGGAGTTGGAATGACAAAGATTGCCGCTATGCACTCTGGGAAGTGGCTCCGGAAGTACGTTACTATATGGGTGAGAAGAAAGCCTGGTATCTGGGTGCGATGTTCAAGACCGGACAGTTCAACTACAAGTTCTCCGAAGCAGGCAAGCAGGGCGACCTGATGGGTGGTGGCATCACCGCCGGCTATCAGCTGCGGCTGAACAAGGCACTGACTCTTGATTTCAACCTCGGCTTGGGCTACCTGAATGCCGATTTCGAAAAATATGAAGTCATCGATGGTGTGCGCGTGCGCTGTGGCAACGAGACAAAAAATTGGTGTGGCCCCATCAACGCCGGTGTGACATTGGTATGGAAGTTATTCTAATACGGAGGAATAGAGTATGAAAGCAAGACAATATATAAATATGGTAGGAATGACAGCCGCCGTGCTGCTATCTTCCTGCGTGAAGGACACGCTTTATGACACGCCGCATCCCGACTATGGGAAAATTGCGGTGACAGCCGACTGGTCGGCCTGCGGTGAGGGTATCAACATACCTGCCACGTGGACGGTCACCATGGGCGACTATACGGGTACGGAGACTTCCGCCACCCATGCCCCCGACCATCTGTTTGCTCCGGGCAGCTACACCCTTGCGGTGTGGAACCCGGCTGAAGGAATCACGGTAAATGGTACCACCGCCACCATTGCCGCAGCCACGGGAAACCGGGCAGGCACGGATGCCTTTGTGAACAATGCCCCTGGATGGTTCTTCACCTATACGAAACAGGTGAGCATCGAGAAAGACAAGGACTATCCGCTGACCGCCGCAATGAAGCAGCAGGTACGCGAACTGACGCTTGTCGTCAAACCGACGGGTGATGCCGCCGGACGCATCACGGAGATTGTTGCTTATCTGACGGGTGCAGCCAGAACACTCGATTTCGCTACCGATACCTACGGAGCCGCTTCAAACGTCGTGCTGCCCTTCACCAAGATAACCGAAGGTGACGATGCCGGCAAGTGGAAAGCCACGGTGCGGTTGCTGGGTGTGACCGGCACGGAACAACTGCTGACGGCTGAAATCCGCTATGCGGACGGCAACCCGAGCCCCACCACGTTGAAAAGCGACCTCACAGAAGCTCTCAAGGAGTTCAACACCAGAAAGGGCAAATCGCTGACCCTCGGCGGAACGCTGGTTGAGACTCCCGAAGGCATGGAAGTGGACGGAGCCGAAATCAACGGCTGGGAAGAAGTGAAAGGTGATGATGTAAATGCTGATTTGTAAATAATAAAATTATAGATATAATGAAGACAAGATTTTTTACACTTGCAGCGCTCGCCCTCGCACTGGTAGCCTGCAACAACGACAACGAGAACCTGAACGGTGACCCCGTGGCCGCCCAGTTTACCGCAAACATCGCCCCCGCCACCCGCGCCAGCGGAACCACCTGGACTGCCGGCGACCGTATCGGCATCACCGACATCGGCAACGATTCCCAGTACGGCAACGTGCCTTTCATCCTGAAAAACGGGAAATTTGAGGCAGAAGGAAAGGTTATCTATATCGAAGATGCAAAGACCCATACTTTCCGCGCCTACTATCCGTACAACGCGGCGGGAGGCATCCTCACAGCCACGACCGATGCCACGGCGCAGCAAAACCAGCCTGCCATCGACTTCCTCTTTGCTTCAGGAGCCACGGGAGACAAAAACAACCCGGTAGTAAGCTTCACCGACAAAACCGCCAAAGGCGGTGAAGACAACTCCTTCCACCACCGCATGAGCCAGATAACCCTTACCTTCGAGGCGGGCGACGGCGTGAATTTCAGCGTGGTCAAGCCTGAACGTTACACGCTGGACGGATTGTTACTCACCGGTACGTTCAACACGGCCGACGGTATTGCCACCGCAGACAACGGACTACAGACCGGAGAACTGACCATGAATCTGGCAGACGGCAATCTCACGTCATCGATCATCCTCTTCCCGCAGACAGTTGCATCCCTGCCGTTGGTTGTGAATTACAAAGGTCAGGAATATCATGCCACACTCACCATGCCCGATGGCGCACTGCTGGCGGGCAACAACTATACCTATACCGTCAAGGTACGCAACAAAGTCCTTGAAGTCAGCGAAGCCACCATTGCAAAGTGGAACGATATAGACGGTGGAGATGTGGGTGCTGACCTGTAGAATGTTAATAATTAATCGATTAGAATGAAGATTTATGAGACATAGATTATTTATCCCCGCAGCCACCGCACTGCTGTTCGCCCTCGCCGCCTGCACGCAGGACGAACTTGCTGGCGATAACCGTCTGCCCGAAGGTGAATACCCCGTCGTCATCCGTGCCACCGGATTGTCCGTAGAAGCAACGCCGCTGGCAGCCCCTTCCACCCGTGCCTCTGTGGACGGCGACTGGCAGGGCGTCACTTCCGTGGCACTCAAGATGGGCGATGCGGTAAAGGAATACACCGTAACGGCTTCTACCGATTTCAAGAGTGCCACGCTTTCACGCGAGAACGACCCGTACTACTGGACCAGCCGCGACCCGATTACCGTATCGGCATGGTGGCCCTTCGACAATGCCGACATCACACAGATGCCTGCCGTGAAGGTGGCAGAAGACCAAAGCAAACTGGCTGACTTCCAGAACAGCGACTTCATCTCTGCTGAGAACCGGAAGGTGGAATTTAACAACCCGACTCTTGAATTTACCCACCGCACGGCACGCGTGACAATCGAACTGAAGCCTGGCACGGGATTCACGAGCGTTGCCGGTGCCACGGTGAGCCTCGTGAGCCTGTCCGCCGATAACGGCAACCCGACCGCCATCAAGACTTACAACGCAAGCGGCAACACCTACGAGGCACTGACCGCCCCGCAGACCGTTGCGGCAGGCAAACCGTTCGTCAAGGTGGAACTCGGCGGCGGCACCTTCTACTTCCGTCCGCAGAACAACGTCGTATTAGAAGCGGGCAACCGCTATAAATACACCGTCAAGGTGAACGCCACCGGCTTGACGTTAGAGGGTTGCACCATCGGCAGCTGGGCTGACGGCGGCGGCGAGAGCGGCGAGGCTGAGGATTTGGGCTATTCTATACAGAACGACGGCAGTTACACGGTCTATAACGCTGACGGCCTGCTGGCATGGAACAAAGCCGCACAAAAGGACGAATCGATAAATTGCACCCTCACCGCCGACATCGACCTGACGGGTAAGGATTGGACACAGATAGGCACATGGCCAGGTTACTCCGGCGTCTTTAATGGGCAGGGACACCGCATTACGGGATTAAACTTTTCAGCAGCGACTACTGAACTTTTTGGGTTATTAAATTTACGTGGTGTGATAAAGAACCTACAACTCATAGATGTGAATCTATATGGCAATAATGGATCAGCAGCTGGAATAGTGGATCAAAATAATGGTCAAATCATTGCCTGCTCTGTGACGGGAAAAATTTCTGCATATGGTAGAACTTGTGGTATAGCCGATTTAAATTATGGCAGTATCACAGCTTGTTGGTTTGACGGCACATTGAAAGATTATGAATCTGGAGCTATAGTGCGTTTCAACTACAATACTATAACTTCCTGTTATTGGGGAGGCAATGCCGAGCAAGGAGAATTCCGTAATTTTGGAGGAACGGTAGATGCCACGAAGGTGGACGGCGCGACCGTGAAATGGCAGACAGCCGTTGACGGCATGAACACCGCCCTCACCGACAATGACTACCAGTGGGCACTCGGCACAGATGGTCTGCCCGTACTGCAAAAGAAACAATAACAACCCCTAAACAACACGCATCATGAAACGAACAACCATCCATATATCCGCAACCATCGCCCTGCTGCTCGGCCTTGCCGCCTGCACGCAGGACGAAGCGGGCTTCCTACCAGAAGGGGCGGAAGGCACACCCATCGTCTTCACCGCGACGGGGCTGAATCCCGCCGCGACAGCCACCGCTGGCACCCGTGCCCCGGTGGACGGCAATTGGGAGGGTGTGCAGAGCGTGGCAGTCCTGATGGACGGCACGGTGAAGGCATACGACGTAACGCCCACCGCCGCCGACCCCACCAGCGCCACGCTGACCTCCACCGACCCGTACTACTGGACCAACCACAACGACATCACCGTCACGGCGTGGTGGCCCTACACCGAGGGCGAGACAACTCCACCTGCGGTAAAGGTAAAAGCCAACCAAAGTGCCCAGAAAGACTTTGAGGGCAGTGACCTCATCGTAGCCGACGGACAGACGGTGACTTACGGTAGCCCCACGCTCCGCTTCACCCACCGCACGGCGCGGGTGACCATCGTTCTGACGGACTACACCGAGGGACTGGCATCCGTGCGGCTGACGGGCCTCTCCACCGAAGGCGACAACCCGGATATAATCGTCCCGTACAGCAAGGGCAGCAACACCTATACCGCCCTCGTAGCCCCGCAAAGTGTGGCAGCTGGCACGGCCTTCATTACCTGCACCTTCACCAACGGCAAAACCTTCGTTTATAAGATGAAGAATGCTACCGACTGGCAGGCGGGCGGTGAATATACCTACACCGTCTCCCTCGCTGCGGCAAAAGACCTGGGCTATACCATAGAGAGCAACGGCAGCTACACCGTGACCTCCGCCGATGGTCTGATGAATATAGCCGAATTAGTGAACGGAGGTAAGAGCGACATTAACATTACCCTCACCGCCGACATTGACCTCACAGGCAAAGACTGGACACCGATAGGCACAGACTACGACAACTCATACAAAGGCACCTTCGACGGTGGCGGCCATACCATTACGGGGCTGACCTTTACGACAAATGACGAATATGCGGGTCTGTTCGGCTGGCTCAATAGAGCTGGTACGGTGAAGAACGTGGTGATGGAGGGCGTACAGATAACAAGCAATCAAATATATGGCGGCAGTATTGGCGGCGTGGTAGGATCTGGCTGGGGCACCATTGAAAACTGCTCGGTGTCGGGCAGCGTCAGCGGCACGGTGTATGTCGGCGGTGTGGTGGGTGTTCAAATAGGCGGTTCCATCACCGGATGCAGCTCCTCTGCCACAGTGAAGGGAACGGTCGATGTCGGCGGCGTGGCAGGTCAGACGAATTCGAGTGCCACCCTGACCGCTTGCTATGCCACAGGCAACGTGATCATAGAAATGGCCCCCAAAAAGAATATCGCTGGCGGCGGTCTGGTGGGAATGAACGCAGGAAGCAGCCTCCTTGCCTGCTATGCCACGGGCAACGTAACCAGTACGGGTAGTAGCACTGGCTATGTACATATCGGCGGTTTTTTGGGAAATAACTACGCCAACGTGATGACCGCCTGCTATTGGAAGAACAATCATGAACAAGGTATCGGCTACAATAAGAAAAGCACCGAAGCCACGAAGGTGGACGGCTCTGTCGTTACCTGGCAGAAAGCCGTTGATGCCATGAACACCGCCTTGCAGAACGCAGGCTCAGAATGGCGTTACGAACTTAAAGGAGCATTGCCTACCTTGAGGAAGCAGTAAGCCGTTGCGGGCGGAAATGTTCCGCCCGCAACGAACATTAACCGAAGTATAACCCCAATAAAAAAAGGAGGACGTGCTGGAACACACGGAGAATCCACCATATAGGTTTTGGCATCAAGGCATTGTTAATAATAATATAGACTCCAGTGTAAATATGGAAGCTGTAAGCCGGACATTGCCAAGATTGGTGCTCATTAAAGGCAACAAATCAAGTAATTAAATTAAAAACATGGGACTTTTTCACAGAGACAAGAAAAATAATGACGATGAGCCGGACAGTGTTCAAACCAATGTAAGCGGTTGAGCAAATACATCTTGTCATAATATCCTTTCCCGCTTATCTTTGTGTGCAAAAAGGATTTATGGCAAAATATATGACAAGGGAGGAGTTTTTCCATATTCTTCTTCGACAACGCCAAAGCAACTTAACGGTAAAGGACTTTTGTGCGAATGAAGGATATAACCGTTCCCAGTTTTACGACTGGCGCTCACGTTTCAATATCTCGGACGAGGAGCTTAAATCCGGAAGTGTTCCCACAGCTGGCATGGATGGTTTTGTTCCGATAAGCATAGACAACAACAATGTATCTGCACCAACGTTTCAGTCCCAACCTGCCTTGTGTCCGCAAAAGACAGAGAAAACTTCCGGTAAATGTACTGACAACTCGGAAATATCCCTGGAGCTTCCCAACGGGATTAAAATGAAATTTAAGGGCACGGGTGGCTGTAAAGCCGCTTTGAGCCTGCTCACTAAACTGTGTGGAACATGTTTTGCCTGAACGACTCCACGCGTTACTTTTTATGCCCCGGCAGTACCGACATGCGTAAGGGCATGTTCAGCTTGAGCGGTCTGATCCGGGAAAAAATGAACGGGGATGTCCGGAATGGAGATGTGTACATTTTTATCAACAGGCTGAAAAACCGTATAAAGCTTCTGCACGCAGAAACGGGAGGTCTGGTGATGTACGAGAAACTGCTTGAGGAAGGAACTTTTAAAATCCCCGCTTATGATCCTGAAACCCACTCGTACCCCATGACATGGAGTGATCTTGTCATCATGGTGGAAGGCATCAACGAGGACAAACGAAAGGGAAGGCAAAGACGGCTCTCCGATCAGAAAAGACACTGGCAAATATCTGTAAACAAATAGCTTGCCGGCTTGCTTTTCCGGTTGTTTTTCACTACCTTTATACAATCAAACAGGATATTGAATGACAACGAAAGAAGATATGCCGAAGCGGGTGACGGACCCCATGCTGGAACAGCTTGCCTTGCTGATGGAGACAAACCGGAAGCAAAGTGAGATCATCGAGTCCCAGGCCAAGACCATAGAGGAGCTCCGTGCCACGATAGTTGAACTGAACGCTTCCCTTGCATGGTTGAAAAGGAAAGTGTTCGGGAAGATGAGTGAGAAATGCAATCCTATAAACAACGGGGACCCCATGCTCCCTTTTGATTACGGCGACTTGGGACAGATAGAGGCGGAAATCGAAGCGGCCAGAAACAAGGCGGCGCAGATTATCACCCCCAAACCCCAAGTCGCCGGTAAAACTCCACGCCGCAACCGGATCATCATGGACGACCTTCCGGTCGTGACGGTTGTCATCGAGCCGGAAGACCTCGACCTTGGCAAATACGTCAAGATAGGCGAGGAACACACCAGAACCCTTGAGATGAAACCCGGGTATCTCTATGTAAAAGACACGGTACGCCCCACGTATGCAATCAAAGACGAAACGGAGGCAGTTGAAAACGGGAAGCGGATGGTAGTTACCGCTCCTTTGCCGTTGATGCCCATATATAAAGGTATGCCCGGGGCTTCCATGCTCGCGGAGATACTTTTACAGAAATACGAGTATCACGTTCCGTTTTACCGGCAGGTCAAGCAACCGGAACACCTGGGAGTGAAACTGTCGAGAAACACGTTGAATGGCTGGTTCAAGCCGGTCTGTGAACTTTTAAGACCTCTTTACCTTGAACTCAAAAAGAAAGTCCTCTCCTCTGACTACATACAGGTGGATGAAACCACTCTCCCGGTCATAGACCATGACAGGCATAAGGCGGCAAAGGAGTATATCTGGATAGTACGAGCGGCGGTGCCGCGCCTGCTCTTCTTCCATTATGCCAACGGATCGCGTTCTCAAAAGGTGGCGGTCGATCTTTTGAAAACGTTCAAAGGATACCTCCAGTGTGACGGCTACTCCGCTTATGACGCTTTTGAGAACCGGAAGGACGTGCGCCTGTGCGGATGTCTCGCACATATCAGACGCCACATAGAGTCATGCAGGGAAGAGAACCGGGAATATGCCATGCAAGGACTTAAATTTATACAAGATCTGTATAACGTGGAGTATATGGCTGATGAGCGGCAACTCTCCTATGAGGAACGTGCAGCGCTACGGCAACGTCTGGCCGGTCCGCTACTTGACGCCTTCGAGCTCTGGCTTCAAAACACATACCCCAAAGTGCTTAAGCGCAGTCTGATGGGGAAGGCTATAGCCTACGCTTATCCTCTCATACCAAGAATGAGGCATTATCTGTACGATGGAAGAATTTTTATAGATAACAACAGGGCGGAGAACGCACTTAGACCTATGGTTTTGACCAGAAAGAATATGCTGTTCTGTGGAAATCAGCAAGCGGCTGAAAACACGGCTGTCATCTGCTCGTTACTCGGTTCCTGTAAGGAATGTGGAGTCAATCCACGTGAGTGGCTGAATGATGTAATCAGCAAACTTCCCTATTATCTTACTCCCAAGTCAGAGAAAAAACTCACCGAGCTCCTTCCTGACAGATGGGGTGGATACCGACAAAGCCACGACACTCTCCCGACAGTCACGGGAATGTCTATGGACAATCCCAGGACTGTCCATAGACAAACTGTACACGCAACCTGAAACTCTGACGAACCGATAAGTCTTACCACTGCACATATACATAACTCAAGCAGAGTGATTTCTCTTGGGAAAAATCAAATGTACAAGATGTATTTGCTCAACCGCTTACGTTCTTCTATACGTTCATAAAGGAAGCTGTCCGAAATAATTCAGCAGTGCATAATAACAGTCGCAGAAGAACTCACAGGAGCGTTTCTCGTTTTGGTACGAGAGGTTCGACTTGGAGGGAGCACATGGGATGCCCAAGTGGTTCAAGTTGCCGTTGGCTGAATGCAGGCCGTTGCTGATTTCACGCAATGGCACGTAGTCGACGAACTGGCAGAATATCATGCTTACAAGTGGCTCAAGAAAAGACTGGAACGACTTTCACCATCTGCTGTTCTTTAAGTTAATTGCAACAAGTTCAAATCATCAGTAACCAATCCATCCAATACATGTTGAATTTTATCAGATATGGCCTTATCTATGCCATACGTGACGCACAATGATTGAAATTTGCTTACAGCATCGAACACCTGTAATATCTTCTTTTCAGGATTTTCCACAAAATCCTCGGCGAAATTGACAAAATCACTTGTGGTCAAGGCCGATCTCTTGCCCATCACACCCATAGAATGAATATGTGCAGAAGAATTTTCCCATGTATTTGCCGTGAACATTACATCATATGCAGGTGATAAAC
>ERZ809769.488-NODE-488-length-10675-cov-16.6571_pt1 | contig 10675 bp, 5 predicted proteins | sample MGYA00520276_ERZ809769 | MGnify/ENA primary metagenome ERZ809769 (study PRJEB31588, sample SAMN03401199) | human gut metagenome | study: EMG produced TPA metagenomics assembly of the PRJNA231909 data set (A prospective, longitudinal analysis of the... | reverse complement strand
ACGGTGCCGGCTGTGATAAGTAAGATTTGTCTGTTAACTCCGTATTTCATTGGCTTTTTTATTGTAATAAACGGTTTGACCGTCCGTTTTGTTGACTCACTTCTTGTAGAAAGTCGTAATTAATAAAGAAATTCCGGTTAAAACGACTCCGGTACCGATAACTCCGTGCCAACCATACAGTTGCCAAAAGCTGCCCGCCAGAAATGTTCCCATTGAACCGCCAATAAAGTAAGTAGTCATGAAAACTGTATTGATACGGTTCGAAGCGCGCGGGTCTAGTTCGAAGATACTTGTTTGGTTGCTAAGTTGGATGCATTGCATCCCTATGTCAATGATGATGATTCCGGCAATGATACCAATAAAAGTGTTTTCACCGATGAAGAACAGTAACCAGGCAAAGAGAATCAATCCGCAACCGATAAAGTTAAAGTGGCGTACACCTACTTGCTTTACGTATCTTCCTACGAAAGAAGCAGTCAATGCTCCGGCCACTCCGCAAAGTCCTAGCATACCGATTACGTCGCTGTTGGCGAAGAACGGGGCTTGTCCCATTTTAAAAGCCAGACAGGACCACATGGCGAGGAGGGAACCGAAATTCAGTGCCGCCCGGATCGAATAAATGCGCAGTTGCGGGTATTCTTTCACTAAGGCTAACAGAGATTTCATCAGGCCGCTATACTTTCCCTGAAAGTTGGTCTGAATGTCAGGAAGGACTTTTAATACAACGATTGCGCAGATAAACATCATGCCTGCAGCGATGTGATACATTTCCCGCCAGCCAATCAGTTCACCGATAAATCCGCTGACGACACGTGAAGCCAGAATGCCGGTCAATAGTCCTGATAAGACAATCCCTACATTCCTGCCTTTATTTTCCGGACGGGAGAACTGGGCGGCTATCGGAATGAATATTTGTGGAATCATCGAACAAACTCCCGTGAGGAATGAAGCGATAAGTATCAAATGAAAATTGTGCGTCAGGGCGATAGTCAATAGGGAGAATATCAGAACGGTGAAGTTGACCAGGATGATTTTCTTACGCTGATATAAATCTCCCAGAGGGGTGATAAACAACAATCCTGCCGCATAGCCTATTTGCGTGACCATGGCAATCAGGTTAGTTCTGAACTCTGATATGCCAAGTTCATGGCGTATCATATTTAATAGAGGTTGAATATAATAGATGTTGGCTACCGAGACACCGGCCACAATAGCAAGTGTCCAGAGGATAGATGCCGGTAGTCCACCGTTTTCTTTTAATGGCTGTTTCATGCGGCAAAGATAATAAAATAAGATGTTTATTCGATGAAGAAAGTGGTGGAAACTGTGTTACCTTCTCCGTCTACTGCCGTCAGGGAATGTTTGCCGGGAGCAGGTTGCAGGGAAATTTTGTGGAAATCCTGTGTCTGTGTCTGATAGGTGTCGTCGAGATGCCAGAAGATAGTGGCATTGGGATTGCTGTGTGCCAGTTCCACCGTGATAAAGCCTTTGCTGCCGTCCAATTGCTTGGGCAGCTTGATGTGGGCGTTCATCGGAGGGTAGATGAACTGCATGGGTTGGAAAGAATCTTCTCCGCAGCCGGCTTTGAAAGGTGGCAGCGGTTTATATTCCGGATGGTGTTGTTTATAGTACCATTCCCATACGGGCGGCAGGGCAAACCATGATTTCTGAATGGTAGGTTCCGTGTTTGCACAGTTTTCATAGATGCGGTGGCTTTCGTCGGCGGATAGTGTGACGAGATGATGGTAAGGACAAGCCTCTGTCCGTAATCCGACGGGAAGGATCAGTACGGTGTCGGTTTCTTCACAGAAACGTCCTTTCAGATGACCGGATTGACGGCATATTTCTGCATCAACGAAAATTCCTGTGGGACGTTCGAACCAGGGTGAAGATGGGAGATAATTGAATATATCGAATAATACGGGACCGGCTGTCTGTGCACCGACCAATCCGGGTTTTCCTTCTCCGGTTGCATTTCCTACCCATACGCCTACTGCATAGCGGGGAGTCACGCCAACGGCCCAGGCGTCACGGAATCCGTAACTCGTTCCGGTCTTCCATGCGATAGTCTGCATTGAGGGGATTGATTTCCAGTCAATTTCTTCAGGGCGGTTGACTTCTGTTAAGGCGGAAAGGGTGAGCCAGGCCGCTCCTGCAGAAATGACTCCTTCTGAAATAACTCCTTCTAATATATCCTTTCTCGAAGTTGTTTTTCTTGAAATGGTCTTTCCTGAAGTAACTTTTCTTGAACCATCTCTTTCCGAAACTGTCTTTTCTTCTGTTCCCAGTAGTATCTGCACTTCCTTTTCTTGGGGAAGGTCGTTGGAATGACTGTTGGAGAGGCTTCGTCCCATTTGTGCATAAGCATTCGTCACATCCCATAAAGTAGCTTCGGCACCTCCTAAAATGAGTGATAATCCATAATGGGAGGCTGATCGGTTGATAGTCTTGAACCCCATTTGTTGCAGCATGTGATGAAATTTGGGTACTCCATATCTTTGTAACATGGTGACAGCCGGGATATTCAATGAGCGGGCAAGAGCTTCGGAAGCGGGGACGGCTCCTTCAAACTGCAGGCTGAAGTTTTGTGGAGTAAAGCCGTTGATATTAACGGGTACGTCCGGTAACAGCATTTGCGGTAATAGACTTCCCTCCTGTAGCATGGCACCATAGAGAAAGGGTTTTAAAATACTGCCTGTACTTCTGGGAGCTTGAATCACGTCTACTTGATTCCCCCCTTGCTTACGGTCGAAATGTACATTTCCGCAGTATGCTACCACTTGATTGGTGGGAATGTCTATAATTAGGATAGCCAGGTTACGGATATCACTTCGATTAAATTCATTGCTCCACCGTTCCGCCAAACTCTCTATATGGGTTTGTATTCCTTTATCGATGGTTGAGCGGGTATATAATCCGTTTCTTTCTTGATAAAAGCGGGTAACCAGGTGGGGGGCTATTTGAGGAAGAGGATGTGGTTCGTCGGGTAACGGTTCGCTGATAGCCAATTCATAGGTGGACGCATCAATAATCTCTTCTTCAAAAAGTTGTTTTAATAAACGGTTGCGTTTGGAAAGTAGTATTTTTCGTCCTTTGGATAGATGAATCATGGCGGGGGCATTGGGCAGGACGGCCAGCATGGCTGATTCCGCCCATGATAAATCTTCGGCAGAATGACCGAAGTAGCGCCAGGCAGCAGCATCCAGTCCTACTACATTTCCTCCGAATGGTGCATGGGAGACATACATGGATAAGATTTCCTCTTTGGAAGTCCGAAACTCCAAACGGGTAGCCCAGATCATTTCGATGACTTTCTCTCCGATAGTTCTGGGTTTGTTCCGGGCGAGACGGATGGTCTGCATGGTAAGGGTACTGCCTCCGCTTACAACACGTTTATTCTTTAAATTCTGATAGAGTGCTCTTCCGGTAGATAGCGGATTAACTCCCCAATGGTGGTAAAAGTGTTTATCTTCAAAGGTAATAAGACATTGCTTGATTTTTTCAGGTGTTGTCTTTCGGGGAGGAAACCGCCATTGACCATCCGAAGCGATACGTGCTCCCAGTAATTCTTCGTTTCGATCAGTCACAACGGTGGAGTAGGGTACATGAAACAGTTGCCGGGGAAGGCAAAAGATGTATCCTATCATCAAAAGAGCAATGCTTATTGTCATTACTTTCTTAGTAACAGATAATCGTTTGAAGAATTTATATATAGGATTCATTTAAATGTTAAAAGCTATCGACTGACAGTTGTTCTTCCCGCTTTGCTGCGTGCCTGTACGTTTACATCATACATTGCTTCACATTGAACGGCAGGAAGAATAAAGTTACCTGCATAAGTTGCTTGTAGTCTGACAGTGAATACTTTTGTTTCACCACGACGCAAATTGAAATAAGTTAATACCCTGTCATCGCGTATATCCAGATAATTATATTTGCTGACGGATTTACCGGAACCGTCGGCTGCTCCGCTTTCCGTTTCGGGGGCAACCATTCTTTCGTTGTATATTTCCCAACCGGACGGTATGATATGCGTCAGTGCCAGATTGGTGTAATCGGAAGTTCCGCTAATATTGGATATGGAGGTGATAGCCATAAAGTCAGTTCCCTGTATAATATCATTGACAGAGATCGGTGTACCGTTCAGGTTGGCATATCTTATATCCATGCGAAGATTGTCGCTGATGGCCGGTAATGTATCGTTCAACAACTGTGTGCGTGTGATAAGGTCTACGCTAAGCGCTCCTTTTCCTTGATTCTTCACAGCAATCATACCGGATTTGGGAGTGGTGGCGATTTCCTTTTCAAACACAGCTTTAGCCGATTTCACGGCAGGTTGTTGTTTGTCGTTCCATGTCCATACGAAATCCAATGTGCCTGACAGCTTTTCAGCCAGACGTCCCATTGCCATAAGAGCAAAAGCGGTGGATTGTGTACTGAACCACTCCTCTTGTGACAGATTCTTTGAAACGACTTTTGCCTGCTGCAAAGCATCCCGTTCCCGGTTCATCAGGATCAGTGTTTCCAGAATCATAGCTTCATCACGGTCGGAGGAACCGTAAATCTGATTCATGGAAGAGTAGGGGCTTACTGTTGTTTCCGCATTATACACCAGTTCTTCAGCCGGTTTCATCTTTCCGGTCAGTGCATAGGTTGCTGCCAGTCTCCATTTAGCCTGAATGGATAATCCTGCCTGTTCTTTCATCCGGTTCATGGCCCCATATTCCGGTGCTCCTGCCAATGCAAGCGTATATAAACGGAAAGCCTGTTGCAATTCCGACTGCCATTGTTGCCAGCCGCTTGCATCCTGCGGCATCCGCCAGTTCTGTGCGGCAGCACGTTGGAAACGCTTCCACTTGTTCAATACGTTCGAATGAACGGCGTATCCTTTTTCTTGTGCCAGTGTCAGGAACATTCCTGCATAAGAACTGATCCATTCGTCGGCAACAGCATTTCCCGGCCAATATACAAATCCGCCATTGGGGAGTTGACGACCATAAATCTGCCGGATAGCTTCCTGTACATTTGTCTTTATCTTTTCGGCTTCTATCTTATCTATTGTTTTGAATTGGCCGACAAACAGAAGAGGCAAAGCCTTGGAAGTCAACTGTTCCGTACAATGGTGCTGATAGTTGTATAAGAAGTCGAACCGGCGGCTGATATCAACCGAAGGTATGCGTGATACTTCCAGCTTTATCTGGTTATTTGCAGAAGAACTGCTTAGATTGTATGAAAGTTCTTTGCTTTGTCCGGCTTCTGCCCATTGACTGTTGCGCAGGGTTACTATCGGATTCGGGTTGCGTACTTCTATTTCAATGGTTTCTTTAGTTTGTTGTCCGCCACCATTGGCTGTCAGATGGATGGTAGCCTTTCCTGTTTTACTACCTGTTTTTAAGGTAAAGAACACGAGCTGGTCACCCGGTTGGCTAAATTTGAGCGACTGTTGGTTGGCCCCTACAATCTGTACTCCTCCACCGGATGCCTGAAGTGATACGGTTACATTCTTCACTTGATTTTCCATCGCAAAGATATTTACCGGAACGGTGATTTCTTCCTGAATACTAAGCACACGGGGCAAGGTGGACAACATCATTAACGGAGTCCGTACGAAAGCCGTTTTTTCCGCATTGCCGTACGCTCCCTCTTGTCCGGCAACTACCATGGCACGTACCGAACCTACATACATCGGAAGTTTCAGCGTATGCGTCTGGCTCTTACCTTTTCCCAGATAGAAAGGACCTATAAACTTGACTACCGGTTTGAAGCGGTTTGCTTTTGCATCGGCAGGTTTTAATGTGGCGTCTCCACCCGTACTGAAAAGTGAACTGTAACTTCCGGCGGAAGCTCCCAATACATTATCATACATATCCCATGTCCGGATGCCGAGTGCTTCGCGTGAATAGAAATCATTCCATGGATCCGGGGTCTTGAAATTGGTAAGATCCAGCAAACCGTCGTCTACAATAGCTAATGTATAAGTCATCGGTTTTCCGGTCTTTTCGCTGACGGTCACATTGAAGTTGGTTTCCGGGCGTAACACTTCCGGCATCTGTATCTGCGGTTGCAACACCGTCTGACTGTTAGTCACGAATACCGGAACGACGCCATACATACGGATAGGCAGGTCATTGACTGTTTGCGCGTGAGGCTGTAACAGACTGATATGCAGATATACATTCGGAGTCATCTCCGGTGTAATCTTGAATGTATATTTCGTATCTCCTCCGTTGGAAACCTCTATCCATTCTTGTCGTAATACGGTAGAACCGTTTTCTATGGATACCAGTGCACGTCCTCCCGCTGCTGCAGGAATGATTGCTGTGGCTGTTTCTCCTATTTCATAAGAATCTTTGTTCAGCGAGAAAGCAAGCATTTTGATACCGCTAGGATCAGTCTTGCTCGAACGTCCCCGCCATTCCGGCCAGTCAACATAAACTGTACCTCCGGTGGCATGTCCACTCTCTTTATCTTTCACGTAAACCAGGTAGCGTCCCCATGACGGATAATCGATACGGAATTTGAAAGATGCTTTTCCGCCTCTTGTCTGTAAATTGCCGCTGGCAACAGGAGTGATGGAACTGTTGTTGATATACGTTCCGAAAGATTCACCACTGTTTTCCCACCACCAACTCCAGCCGATGCGGTATATTTTGTATTCCAGATTAGAACTGTTCACTAACTGTCCCTGCGTGTTTACAGTTACAATATCGAATACATGATCTTTGTCAGTTTCAATATATTTGCCTTTTGGCTGGTTCAGATTGATACCGACATAAGAGGTGAATGGTGAGAATGGAATTGTTTGAGTGTAGATGCTGGCATCTCCTCCCGGTTCGAACACGCGGGTGGTGAAAGTGGCGTTCAGCATACCCGGCGCTTCCGTTGCGGTCGGAACTTTCAGCATGACATTTGCTTTTCCTTCTGCATCCAGTGTGCCGTCAAATATATCTGTTTTGATAGTCGTGAAATCCGTAGCCGGATTGTTAAAGATATATTGTCCGTAATTCTTAAACTGTGTATTCACTTTCGATAAAGACATTTCTACTTTGGCTTTCAGTTTGGAGGCAGTTGCTCCTGTCAGCCAGGTTGAAGTGAGTGGGGCATAGAAATTCTTGTCCGTGGCTTGAAGCACCTTCGGCAATGCCAGATTTATTTTCAAGCGGTTGGGCTTTATGGTTTCGATACGCAGACCTTTGTGGAAGGTGGTTCCTCCCACCTTAATATACGCATTCCAAAGTCCGGTCGGGTCTGTTGCCTGTGTCGGAACGTCGAATGTATAGAATCCGTTCATTCCTTGTGTTGAAATCATTTTTGTGTAGAACTGTCCTCTCGGATTGTAAATCTCCAGTGCTACGGGATGCTTGTCGGGGATTCTCTTTTCGCGGTCTTCCAATATAAAGGAAATGTGCAGCGTGTCTCCCGGGCGCCATACTCCTCTTTCGCCATATATAAATCCTTTCAGTCCCTTTTGAATATCTTTTCCTCCCACGTCGAATCTGCTGACGGACTGTTCTTCACCGTCCACAACGCGGACGTACGCTTTTTGCTTGTCCGATTCTGCCACGATAATGAAAGGCACACCGTTCGGAGTGATTTCAACGAATCCTTCTCCATTGGTTTCTCCTTTCCCTATGGGTTGTAACTGGAAATTATACGCTGTTACCTGTGCTTTCCCTATCGGTTTTGTATCCAAAATATTACTAACGGCAATCCACAGTTTATTCAGTGAGTTCCGTTTTACAATCATTCCCAGGTTGGAAGCAAAAACGTTGCAGGCAGCTGCCCGGTCTGAATCCATATAATAAGACGGATGGCAGGGGTTGTCGCGTTCCGTCCATCGGTACACACTCCAGTCCATTGTTCCGCCATTGTAATAATAGTAGGCTTCGGGGGTATTCCAGATTGCTTCATCTTCTTCGGACAAAACACTTCCACTTACTTTGGTCAGCCCGTCGGAGGTGCTGCTGTCGGCGAATTTCATATCCTGATTCTCGCCTCCTCCACAAGGATAAGCGGAGTATTCCTGACGAAATGAAAGTATGACACGATAGATGGCACCCGGTTCCTGGTGGATTAATCCGGCAAGGTCTATCGAGTAATCTCCCCAATGATGAATGTCTTTGGAAGCATCTTTGGCAAGCCATAATGTTTTCTTGTAAACCAGTCTTCCAGAACGGCGTAGCTCATTGCCCGAGGCCAGTGAATTGGTTTGCATAAACATCAATACATTGTTCTCGAAAATGCGGATCACGCTCAAATCCACAGCGTATAGGTTGACAGCCCTGAAAGGAATAATCAGACTTTTCGAATCGGGCAGGATAGCGGCGGTAGTAGACATTTCCACTTGTGGTTTCAGACTTACTTCACTGAATGAGATCGTATGAGAAGTTCCCAATGCTTTACCTTGACTGTCTTTGACTCCTTCATGGATATTCAACGTCAGTTTGTTCTGTGTGTTTGCTTCGAAATAGATAAAAACTCTGTTCTCACTGATTTGGAAGATCGATGAGGAGATTTCCGGGATCTCAATCAGTCCTTTTAAATCTTGAGTAGTGGATAAGGGAGCGGAGAAAACAATCTCGATTCCATTTTCCGGTTGGTCGATGCGTTCGGCAGACATAAAACGAAAACAATCTTTCGCTGGTATCAGCACTTCTTCACTTTGTTTACGGTCGATGCCGGCTGCGTTGCCGTTGGCTGTGATAGTCAAGGGGTAATCATCAGCTTCTCTGGGGATTTGTCTGATACTAAACAAATACCGGGTATGATTGTCGGTTGCGGTGACTTCCACCGGATAACTCTTTTTTCCGTCACTGGCAGTCAGCATCTTTTCTACCTCTTCCTTTTTCACTACGTCGCTGAAACGTATCTCTCCTTTAATATTTATTTCATTCGGTTGGGTAGCTGTAATCGGCAATGATTCCAGTTGCAGGGTGAAGTTACGTTCCTGTACACGGAATGAGAAGTTGAACTCTTTCAGCTTTTTGTCCACTTCGATGAAGTCTCCGAGCCGGAAAGTTCCTTCGTAAAGTGTTCCCGGTTTCAGCGCTCCTTCTTCGGGCACAAATTCAATGGTATTGTTGCTAACCCAATATGCTTTTCCTTTTAATGAAGGTGAGAAACTGAACGGATTGCTTTTTAACTCATTGTTCATATCCACCATGGGTTGGTCGTGGGTCAGTTCTATACGTATGGTCGAATTTTGCGAGATGACTCCTCCCGTATACGCATTTACATACGGTGCATAATCGGCAGAAGGAATGATGTCTTTTTGAGTGCGTGTGCATGAATATAGGCCCACAGTCATCATGATAAGTAAGAATAGTCCGGTAGCACTGATGCTACGTGTAGTCTTTGTTTGTCCCATAGTGAGAAGTTTTTTATAGTTCAACAAACAAATATACAGTTTTTATGCTAAATCCTTTGTTATTCTGATTATTTTTGCAAGTTCTTAATCAATTTATTTATGGGGAAAAAGAAAGAATACAAAGAGGCCAATCGGCGATTTTTGAAAAAACTATCTTTTCAGGAAGGTGTTTTCGCGTTGCCGTGTGGAATCTATTACAAAGTTTTGGAAACTGGCGAAAGTACGATTTCTCCGGGTGCACGGAGCATTGTTACCGTGCATTACAAAGGAAGTCTGATTGATGGCCAGGTGTTTGATAATTCTTATGAGCGTACTTGTCCCGATGCCCTACGTCTTAGTGATGTAATAGAAGGGTGGCAGGTGGCACTTCAGAAAATGCATGTTGGTGATAAATGGATTATTTATATTCCTTATGCAATGGGATACGGTATCAAATCTTTTGATTCTATTCCTGCCTACTCGACATTGATCTTCGAAGTGGAATTGCTTGGTGTTGCATAGAGCATAAAGATGAGCTATACACAATCAGATACATGGATATTTTTCTTTTAGCTTTTTCATAAAAGACTTGCTTACTTGTAAAAGTTCCATCTCATTAAATGGAGGAAGCAATATGCAATTGTTGTCTTCAATCGAAACCAGATAGCTTATATTGATAATGTGTGACTGGCTAATCTGGATAAGATAGGGATGCAGACTCAATATCTTTTGTGAGTTTGTATTTCTTTTGAGTGCCAGGGTATGATTATTATTTAATACAGCTTCCCATAGTTTACTCTTGGAGTTATACCGGAAATAGCCAATCTGTTCTAAATGGATTAGTTGCAAGTTTCCAGTAATGGTAGTATATAAAAAGATCTTTTCTTCTTGATGTTTTTCTGTGTCGGTGTGATTACAATTGTCAATATTCATATTCTATTTATCTTAGTATTCGATTAATCTGTTGATGATGCCAACGTCGTAGTTTTATTTTGCATCAAAAGTAACGGATTGCTTTTAGCTATAAAAATAAAAAGTGTCTCATTCCTGAAATGAGACACTTTTTACTATTAAGAATTGTGCTTTTAAAAAAGGAAATTATTGTTCTACTCTTTGATTCTCAATGAATTTACTGGGTGATACACCATACTTTTCTGAAAAGTTACGATAGAAAGTTGCCCGGGAGGTGAAACCGCATGCAAACATCAGTTCTTTTACATTACTCTTTGGATTTTCGGCGGCTAACTGTCTGAAATATTCCAGTCGAAGATAATTAATGTATTCCCGGAAACCTGTAAAGCCCTGACTTTTGATTGCTGCTGAAATATC
>ERZ809769.480-NODE-480-length-10878-cov-17.0537_pt1 | contig 10878 bp, 9 predicted proteins | sample MGYA00520276_ERZ809769 | MGnify/ENA primary metagenome ERZ809769 (study PRJEB31588, sample SAMN03401199) | human gut metagenome | study: EMG produced TPA metagenomics assembly of the PRJNA231909 data set (A prospective, longitudinal analysis of the... | reverse complement strand
AGCATCAGAATATTCAGCGCATTCTGTATGCCGCCTCCCGGAATGGTTCCGGTGAAATATTCATTAGGTAGTTTATTGGAGTCGAAACGAATCTCTACGTCATAGATACGTGAAAGGGTTTTCATTATATTCTCCAAAGATTCTTTCTCAAAATAGATATTTCCTTTCGTCCATTCAATATAATCATTCGGATGCACTTGAGTGGCTGTTATCTTATGAGTGGCTTTATTATATTCTATTTTGTCGCCGGGCTTCATGATATGCGATATTTTCTGCGCATAGACCCCTACTTTTCCTTCCAAAAGAACGACTGTCACGTCTTTGGCATCTTCATAGGCAGATACATTAAAAGAAGTACCGAGCACTTTCACTTCCAAATCACCGATTTGCACAATGAAGGCGTGTTTCTCATCATGGGCTACTTTAAAATAGGCTTCACCATTCAGTTGCACGCGACGAACTTTTTCTCCGAAGTTATTCAGGTAACTTAATTGGGAAGCTGAATTGAGAACAACATTTGTTCCGTCCGGCAATTCAATGGTTGCTTTATCTCCTTTGCCCGCTTTCACAATAAAGGGTGTTTCTGCCGTTGGAGAAGAATCTAAAAGATAGTAAGTGAAGAAAGCGACACAGACAGGTAATAAAATAGCAGCAACCCATTTCCAAGGGATGATACGGAGGGGGCGCACTTCCTTGCCCAAAGTCTCTTCTTTGATCCGGGCAAAAAGTTTATCACGCAACACTGGGTTCATGGAGGAATCCGATCTCTCAAACTCTTGCTCCCACCAGTCATGCAACTGACGGTCATTCTTTATCCAGTCTGACAGTTCTTTTATCTCGACATCCGTGATCGTTTCTTCGAAATATTTTTCAATTAGCTCTTTATAATGTGTCTTATCCATCTTTCCACTTATTTACAAGTATACATTTTCATCCTACTTCCCATCCAAAAACAAGTATTACTATTACATTTCATTAACAAAAAAGGCCAACAAAAGGGTAATTACCTTATCATAATGCTTCATCAACTGTTCACGCATAAATTTCACAGCCAAAGATAATTGGGTAGCAACCGTACTTTCGGAAATTCCCATGATTTCGGCTATTTCTTTATTTGTGTAATTCTGCCTTTTGCTCAAAATGAATATTTTCTTCCGTTGCGCAGGCAGTTCTTCGGCAAGAGAATCGATATACTCATTCAAAAAGCGCAGATCAATATTCTCTTCTGTCTGTGAATCACGGTCTACGCTACTTTTCATGAGATATTCATTGTAAACATACTCTACGGTCTGACGCTGATACATATTCATCAATAAGTTTTTGGCAATCGTACAGAGAAAAGAGATAAACGAGGAAGCCGGGTCTACTTTTTCATGCACTTCCCATATACGAATGAAAGTGGCTTGCACCACTTCTTCGGCCATATATTGATTGCCGGAAGAGAGTCGCATAATGAAATTGTACAGTTTGCCACTATACATATTATACAATCTTTCGAATGCCTGAAAGGAACCGCCTTTTAAGTCGATTAATAAATGTTTTTCATCTGTAGAATCTACCATATCTTAGAATTTTGCAACAAAGGTATGCAGCCATAGGTCATAAACAGGTGACAATATTATTAATATTTTCTCAATTATCCGACTTTTCTGAAGAAAAAGATAGTAAATAGCAAATAGTAACGCCATCCGGTCAGGATAATGACGCTATCCAATCAGGATAATGACGCTATCCAATCAGGATAGTGACGGTATCCGAACCGGATGGCGTTACTATATTTAGTGAGGTAGTTCGTACTAATAAGTCAGACGAACACCTGCTTGTATGTTGAAGTTAAACGGATTCTCTTTACGTATAGTCTGTATATCGGAGCCATCATTGAAATAATAAGCAACACCCGGTTCCACGTAAATACCCAAACGTTTCGTTGCATTGATCTGCGCACCTACACCACCGGATACCGAGAACTGCAAAGGCTTCACTGTTTCTTTTTCAGATCCTAGCTTTCCATAAACACATTTCTCAACCATACCTCCACCGGAAACATAAAGAGTGACGAGTTTCTTATCCAGGAAGTTCCAGTTGGCACGCAACGGAATACCGATATAATGCAGTTTCTGCTCTATCTGTTGTTCTTCACCTGCCAGTTTTGCATCCGAAGAAAGCAGCGTATAAGTCAGTCCTGTCTCAAGAGAGAATCCTTTAGCTAAACCTTTACGAACGGACAATCCGAAAGAAATAGGCTGATGATGTTTAATGTCAACCACCTGTTTTGCCTGACGCAGGTAAGGTACTCCATCTTCGAAAACCAATGTTTGGTCATTAGGAATCGTCTCCATCAGACCGTTGGAAACTGAAAGCATACTCACACGTGACATATAAGCATGAGATCCGGCACCTACTTCTGTTGAAGCACCTCCTGAATTTCCTACCGAAAGTCCCATTGACCATGTTCCCTTTTGAGAAGATCTTTTTTCTGTCGGAATATGAAGTTTGTCTTTACCGGAAGGACGACGCGGTCTGTTATTCGATCGCTCTGTATCCTGTGACTGTCCCTGACTGACATCTGTATTTTCTGCCTGCTTCGGTTCATCTTTTACATTTTCAGTTTCTCCATTTCCTTTTACATTCTTATCTTCCTCACTCAAAGAGTCTTCTCCATTTCCTGTTGAAAGTTTATTTTCATTACCGATCCCTAATGGATCTACACCTGTTTTCTGCTCCGTATGATTCCTGTCGACTTTCGCCAAACGATCTTCGCGAGTTACCGGCCGTAAGACAGGTTCCACAGCAGTTCCCTGCATATCCGGTTGTTGCACACCCAGCAATGCATCGGGCGTGGAAGCCAATGCCGGAGTTTGTATATGACGTATTTCATCCGCAGCGGGTGTCCCTAGAAAATACAGACTTACTGACGAAACGACAGCTAATATTATAATAGCTGCAGCAGCCATCATCCATTTTCGATAAGGATATATTTTCTTCTCCACAGGAGGCATAAGTTCTTTCTCCAGTTGTTCCCAACCGGAAGCAGGCGCCGGTTCGGAATAATCCGCAAGCTTCTCCTTCAACTTATTCATCCACAATTCTTTCTCTTCCATCTCTATCTATCCATTATGCATTATCCATTCTTTTACTCTTTTTGCTAATACACTCTTCGCACGAAACAGTTGCGAAGCTGAAGATTTTTCATTGATACCTAATACCTGTGCGATTTCTTTATGCGATTTGTCTTCAAATGTATAAAGATTGAACACAGTACGATAGCCGGCGGGTAATTCTTCAATAAACTGCATCAACACATTTTGTGGTATCGCTTCTACATCGGAAGCATCCGGCTCTTCATATTCTTCGGGCAACTCTTCCAAAGGTGTCGACTGATTAATCACATCATTTTTCCGAAGATACTGTAAAGCTGTGTTGACCATCACCCGTTCCATCCAGGCTCGCAAAGAGCCTTCACCCCTCCAGGTGAACTTATCGAACGAATCGAATATCTTTAAAAAACCGTCGTGAAGCAGATCCTGGGCTGTATCCCGGTCGCCGGTATAGCGTAGACAGATGCCAAGCATACGCCCCGCATACTGTTCATACAGTTCCTTGCGGGCCCGGTTATTACCCAGCCTACATTGTTCCGACAACTCTATTTCTTCCATTCTCTTATACACGTGTTTACCTTATAAATGCAGCAAAGATAGAAATACTGCATAGAGAGAACAACTCTTTTATCACTTTTGTTTCTTTAACAGATCCGAATGCAATATTTTCTATCCTCTTGCATTTTCACTACAGAAAACATAAATATTATAAAATCTAAAACCTAGTAAGTATATGAAGAAATTTAAATTCATTGCCTTTATCTTTGCTATTATGACTACCATGCCGATTCTCCAGTCATGCTTGGACGACGATGATAATTCGTCCGATCTTCTGGCTATCAGCACCATCAATATGATTAGCCAGGATAGCAAGGAATTTTATTTCACTTTGGATGACGGGAAAAAGATGTATCCCAGCAACTCACAAGGATGGAACAATGAAGATTGGGTGGAGGGACAAAGAGCTTTTGTGATATTCAACGAGTTGGAAGAGCCTGTGAATGGATACGACCTTAATATTCAGGTGAAAGGTATCAATCCAATCTTAACCAAAGACATCGTCACAATGGGTGAAGATGACAACGACGAAGAGAAAATCGGAGATGATAAGATCAACACGACTTATATGTGGATCAATAAGGATAATAAATATCTGACGATTGAATTCCAATATTACGGAACACATAGTGAAGATAAAAAACATTTCCTGAATCTGGTGATTAATGACAAAGAAGAGACTGCTCCCACTGCTGACGAAGGCAATGCGGAGGACGAATATATCAATCTGGAATTCCGTCATAACAGTGAAGGAGATGATCCTCAACGTTTGGGTGAAGGATATGTGTCTTTCAAACTGGATAAGATTAAAGACCGGATGGAGGGGAAAAAGGGACTAAGAATTCGTGTCAACACCATTTATGGCGGGCCGAAAACTTATGAAGTGAAATTTCCTTAGACGACTAATCTAATGTGAACATGCGAAACACACTCTTTTTTAATATAATATATTAATTACGCAAAAGAGGGCGGTAGTTGTGAAACTGCCGCCCTTTTACTTTCTTCTTTATATTCTTTCTTCTAAAAGAGTTATTTCTTATCTCCCAGATAATTCCAAACAACTGCACTCAATGCAGCTCCTACAAATGGAGCAATGATAAACAGCCACAACTGCGACAATGCTTCTCCTCCTTGGAATAATGCCGGAGCAATACTACGTGCCGGGTTTACAGAAGTCCCTGTGATAGGAATACATACAATATGTACCAATACAAGAGTCAAACCGATGGCAAGTCCTGCCAGATTGCCTGCTCCCTTCTTCGGATCGGTAGAGCCGAGCACTACCAATACAAATATGAAAGTAAATACTGCTTCCGCAATAAATGCCTGCAACATTTCTCCATCAGCAAAACCATTCGAACCTGTCGCTGTAGGCCCGTCATGAGCACCGGTAGAAACTAAAGCAAAAAGAATAGCCGAACCGATAATAGCTCCGATTACCTGGAAAATCATATACATACCTGCATCTTTTCCATTCATACGACCAGTCAAAAACACTCCTAATGTAATAGCAGGATTAATGTGACATCCCGAAATACCTCCGATAGCATACGCCATCGCTACTACGGATAAACCAAAGGCTAAAGCTACGCCGATTGTTCCCACACCAGCACCTACTGTATCAGCCAAACCACCAGCAAAGACGGCGCTACCACATCCCATAAGAACGAGCACCATCGTTCCAATCATTTCTGCAATGTACTTTTTCATAGTAATTAATATTGTTTTTGTTTACTTTCCAAAAATAAGCAATTCAGACTAGAAATCAAAACATATCCGTATTATTATAACGCAACTTTGCTACATTTTTTACAGAAAGAGATTGTTCTCGATGGAAAAAGGGATTCCCTAATGTGCTATAACAAACATTGTATGGACTGTAAAGAAAGCATTTCCTTGGGAACCGCCGCCTTTATTTCCTCTTTCAGGACGCATAAGAGACTGTGGCGAATAAAATCTTTATTTGTTACCAGTACCACTTGCCGTGTAGGTCGGGGAATGGCAAACGGACGTACCAACTGCCGCTGTTCTTCCGTCAATTGCATCACTGCCAATTCGGGAATAAAAGTGATTCCTTTTCCACTTTCTACCATTCGCATAAAGGTTTCCATACTTCCCAAACGATAGGCCATCTGATTAACCTTCACGGCCTCCATCTGACAGAAACGGACGAGTTGATCGCGAAAACAGTGTCCTTCGTCCAAAAGCCAAAGATGTTCGCCTGTTATATCAGAAGTACGGATCATATCATGCTTGAAAGAGGATTCTTTTCGTGACACATAAGCGTAAAATTGCTCATAGAAAAGAGTTTCTTCTGTCAAGAACGTATCTTCCAGTTTGCTGGCAATAATTCCCGCATCCAAATCTCCGGCATGCAAAGCCTGCTGAATATCCTGTGTCTTCATTTCCGTGACACGAATATCCAGTTCGGGATATTTTTCCATTAGTTGAGGAAAAAAGCGAGGAAGCAGATAGGGAGCGATAGTAGGTAATACCCCCAAGCGGAATACGCCTGACAATGACTGTTTATCTTCACTGATTATTTCTTTCACTTGAGCTGCCTGCGCCAGAATCACGCGAGCCTGGTCTATCACTTTCTGCCCGATGGGTGTCGGACAAACGGGTTGCACTGTCCTATCGAACAACTTTACTCCCAGTTCATCTTCCAGTTTCTGAATCATTGCACTCAAAGTAGGCTGCGTCACACGACAATATTCAGCTGCCCGTGCGAAATGCCTGAACTGGTCTACAGCCAGTATATACTCTAATTGTTGTATCGTCATCTATCAAATCTTATTAAGTTATAGATTTTATCTATGCAAAGATAGAAATTTTCAGTTTGACAGCAAGCATTTTACGCCTTATCTTTGCAGTACAGAAAAAAGAGAACAAGTATAAATCATTAAAAATAGAAGAATATGAAAACTTTAGAATTTATCAAATTGAACGAATCGGGAGCAAACAACGTAGTAGCATCTTTGCAACAACTATTAGCAGACTTCCAAGTGTATTACACCAATCTTCGCGGTTTCCACTGGAATATCAAGGGACATAATTTCTTTGTACTCCACAGTCAATTCGAAAAGATGTATGATGACACGGCTGAAAAGGTGGATGAAATCGCAGAACGTATCTTGATGCTGGGTGGTACTCCTGCCAATAAATTCAGCGATTATCTAAAAGTAGCAAATGTGAATGAAGTGGATAAGGTAAGCAACGGAGACGAAGCATTGAATAATATCCTTCAGTCTATCAGCTATCTGATTGGTGAAGAACGTAAGATCTTATCTATCGCTTCTCAAGCCGGAGACGAAGTAACCGTTTCGATGATGAGCGATTATCTGAAAGAACAGGAAAAATTGGTTTGGATGTTGGTTGCTTATAGTAGCAAGTAATTGAAATAAAAGGTTTAGGTTTTAGGTGAGAAAGAGAGGATATTTCCGCAAAAGGAATATTCTCTCTTTTTTATTAAGAGAAAACGAAACAGGAAATCTCTTAATATAGATATTAATAAAAATTACTCCACTAAAATAACATTCTGCAACCTAATATCATTAGAAGCGGCACCAATCATAAGATGGAAATTTCCAGACTCTACTACTTTCTTCAAAGTATAGTTAACCAAGAAAAAGTCCTCCTCTGTCAAAACAAAAGTAACTTTTTTTTCTTCTCCTTTTTTCAAATGGAAACGTTCAAAATGTTTCAACTGTTTCATCGGCTGAACAACTGATGCATATTCATCTCTCATATAAAGTTGTGATACTTCCTCACCATCATACTTCCCTGTATTCTTTACTTTAAATGAGACTTCAAAACAACGAGCAGATTTCTGCACTACCTGCAAATCAGAATATTCAAAAGTGGTATAACTCATCCCATAACCAAAGCTATATAACGGAGAAGATGACACTTCCACATAATCATGATTCCGAGGAGCTTTCTGATTATAATAAACCGGAATCTGACCTACAGAACGCGGAACGGAGATTGGCAAACGTCCGGAAGGATTATAATCTCCAAAAAGAACATCCGCTATAGCATTTCCACCCTCCTGCCCCGGATAGTAAGCAGTCAGTAGCGCATCCGCATATTCCGAAGCCCAATTCTTTTCTAAAGGACGACCTTCAATATAAACGACAATCAAAGGCTTACCTGTCTTTTGCAAAGATTCCAATAGTTCTTGTTGTCTACCAAGTAAGGATAAACTGGCACGGTCAAATCCTTCTCCACACTCCATATCACTTACACTACCCTCTTCAGCTACAGCCGCACCTGTTTCTTTATAGCTCGTTTTAAAATCACGGGCACTGGAACCACCCACAACCACAATTACAACTTCGGAGCGACGGGCAGCTTCAATTGCTTGTTCTATCTCATTCACTGTAGTATCACGAATAGCACAGCCTCGTACATATTCCACACGAAAAGGAGATAATTTTGTTAGAATTCCATCAAGAACTGTTTTCACATTACTATCTTCCTGAGGAGCTGTATAGTCCCCTAACATATTATATCGATTGTCAGCATTAGGGCCAATTACCGCCACCTTATTTATCGTCTTGCTTAAAGGAAGAATTGAATTCTCATTTTTGAGAAGTGTTATGGAAGACTGTGCGATTTTACGTGCCAGTTCGATATGTTCTTTACGGCGTACTGTTTTAGCAGCAATTTTCGGATCCACATAAGGATGCTCAAACAAGCCCATCTCAAACTTCATCCGTAACACCCGGCAGACAGCCGTATCAATCACAGCCTTATCCATTTGTCCGGATTGAACTGCATGACAAAGGTTGGTATAAGCATCCCCACCCAAGTCAACATCAACGCCAGCCATTACAGATTGTATGGCTGCATTCTCTTTGGTTGGAGCAACAAAGTGGCTTTCGTGAATCCCTTCAATACTATATAAATCGGAAACTACAAAGCCACGAAACTTCCATTCATTACGCAAGAGTTGAGTCAGCAAATAATGGTTCGACGTACAAGGTGTCCCATCTATCGAATTGTATGAAGTCATTACAGACAATGCCCCTGCATCTATTGCCTTACGAAAAGGAGGAAGAAAATTCTGATGCAAATCACGAATACCGACTGAAGCATAATTACCATTCTGTCCACCCTCCGGCACAGCGTATGCCAGAAAATGTTTCAAGGTAGCTATGGTAGCGTATTTTTGTGATAGATTACCTCCACCTAAACCGTCAACCATAGACGCCCCTAAAATACCACTCAACACAGGATCTTCACCAAATGTTTCTTCCACGCGGGACCAACGGGGATCACGGGTCAGATCAAGTACGGGACCGTAACTAATATGCCCACCTTGGGAACGAATTTCTTTAGCGATAACTTGACCAACTTCTTTTACTAATTCCGGTGACCAGGTAGCCGCCATTCCGATACCCGTAGGAAAAACTGTAGCACCAATTGCCATGTGCCCATGAGGGGCTTCTTCTGCTAAAAACATCGGAATTCCCAAACGAGTATTCTCCATCACATATTTTTGCAATGCATTCCCTGCTTTTGCTGCCATCTCGGAATTAAGTCCATTTGCCAGAGTTTTTTTTGTCCACGGGTCTGCACGATAAGTCGCCCAAAGCATTCCGGCATTTCTTTCTTTAATCAATTGCTTGAACTTTCCGGAAGGATGAACCTCACTACCATGGATTTCATACATTTCCCAACCTAAAGGACAAAGTAACTGACCGACCTTTTCTTCTAAAGTCATGCGGGAAAGTAAATCTGAAAGTCTTATATCTATTGACAAACTGGGATCTTTGTAAGCAGGTAACGAGGGAGAGGATTGAGTAAACCCCAAAGTACATACCATCTGTACTATCACCAAAATATACAATCGTTTTATCATAATGTTATATACAGTAAAATGACTCAATTAATTTATAGTGTATTTCTAATCTTTCAAATAGAGATATTCAACCCTACTTACCCATTTCTCCTTCAAATATAACTGTATGTACAGGCTGATGAGCATCATTTGTTATCAACTTGACCTTTGCATCCAATAGATGGTTTGAAGATGATACATTTAATTCAAACAGAACCTCCAGACACTCATTTTGCTTCAAAACCTTTTCACCCCGGATATTAGTAGAAACAAATTCCGGACATTCTATTTTGCGGATAATAAGAGGATTCGCCCCTTCATTAGTAACTTTAACTTTTCTCTGAATATGCTTTTTTAATGAGATATTCCCCAAATTAAAATAAGATTGTGAACACTTCATCCGGGGAGCAGTTGCCGTGCTTACTTTTCTCATATCATCAATCACTGTACCAAAGATTTGTATAGGAGAACTGTGTACGGAATTGGCACTAATAATAATCTTATCTTTAAATGTACCGTAAAAGCCTTTTAAAGGAGAAGCTGTTATTTTTATAGTCGCACAAGATCGACCTTGAAGAGATGATGGCATAGATATCGACAAACATCCACTCTTATCCAACAGCGAGTATGACAACCTGACTATTTTATCCGATCGGTTATAGATTCTAATTTCCAATTGTTTTGGCCTCCCATTATGCTGTAACAGATCATAAGATAGAGTCATTCGGTCTGCCAGAATATCTGATGATAAAGAATAAGGATATTCATCCTCTATACGATTCATTGTATTTATCGTACCTTTTACCCAAAGAGTATTGACACTTTGCCCTGAATTAGAAACAACCCTTATACTCTTAGAGAAAAAGTTTGTTCGCCCTTTAGGATCGAAAGTTACGGTAATAGTGCCTGTATGCCCTGGTTTTACAGGTTGTTTACTATAAACAGGAATGGCACACCCACAAGTTGAAATCACTTCTTCAATCACAACAGGAGAAGTATGTATATTAGTAAAATGAAAAGTATGACTCACTTTGCCTTCTACTTCCTGAATATTACCAAAATTCCAAGTAGTAGTATCAAAACGTAATACAGTTTTTCCCTGTTGTTGAGCACATACGCCAACAATAGAGCACAGTAAAACGATCAAAGCTGACATAAAACGTTTCATCATCATTTCTTTAAGTTAATATTGGGAGTTACGTAAAAACACAATAACTCCCAATATAAAATCACATTTTAATTATCTTGAGGCAAATCATTGAATTCTGCATTCCAAATGATATTTGCCGAAGCAGGGAAAGTTAAATCACGCCCATTGCCCGAACTGTCCTTCAATGTATTTCCTTCTCCTTCATCCAATTTCCAATAGCCATATAA
>ERZ809769.460-NODE-460-length-11243-cov-18.9242_pt1 | contig 11243 bp, 5 predicted proteins | sample MGYA00520276_ERZ809769 | MGnify/ENA primary metagenome ERZ809769 (study PRJEB31588, sample SAMN03401199) | human gut metagenome | study: EMG produced TPA metagenomics assembly of the PRJNA231909 data set (A prospective, longitudinal analysis of the... | reverse complement strand
ACGTGGCGGGCAAAGCCGTGAAACTGGAGAACGTGACCGACAAGCAGGGCTTCCACGCCACGATGTACATCAAGTTCAACCCGGAGAAGGGACGCCCGTACCGCTACGACACCAACCCCGACAACGCGCAGAAGGTCGCGCCTTCCAACGAGAGCCGCACGCAGGTGGCGGTGAACAGCGAGGGCAAGACCAACGAGGCTACCAAGAACCTGAAGGAGCCGTTGCGGAAGGGACAGACCGCCCCGAAGGACACCGCGCAGCAACAGCAGCAGGAGAAGCCGCAAAAAAGAAACAATAAGGGCATGAAGATGTAATCCGGTGTCCGCCACTAAATCCGAAGTAACATTTGTAAAATTCAAAACGACAGAAGAATATGAAGACAATCATTGCAGAAAAGCCGTCTGTGGCACGTGAGATCGCCCGTATCGTGGGCGCGACAAAGAGAGAGGAAGGATATTTCGAGGGAGGCGGCTACGCCGTGACTTGGGCGTTCGGACATCTCGTACAGCTTGCCATGCCCGACGGCTACAGCATACGCGGCTTCGTCCGTGACAACCTGCCCGTCATCCCCGACACCTTCACGCTCGTCCCCCGTCAGGTAAAGACGGAGAAGGGCTACAAGCCCGACAGCGGCGTGGTGACGCAGATCAAGACCGTCACCCGGCTATTCAAGGAAAGTGAACAGATCATCGTGGCGACCGATGCCGGACGCGAGGGTGAGCTTATTTTCCGCTACCTCTACCATTACACCGGATGCGCCACCCCGTTCGTCCGCCTCTGGATAAGCTCGCTTACCGACAAGGCTATCCGCGAGGGACTGCGCAACCTTGAAGCGGGCGGCAAATACGACGACCTCTATCTTGCCGCCAAAGCGCGGAGCGAATCGGACTGGCTCGTGGGCATCAACGGCACGCAGGCACTCTCCATCGCCGCCGGACACGGCACTTACTCCGTCGGGCGGGTGCAGACACCTACATTGGCGATGGTGTGCGCACGCTACTGGGAGAACCGCCGCTTCACGCCCGAAGCCTTCTGGCAGCTCCATATCGCAACGGACGGCTGCGACGAAGGAACTGTGAAGTTTTCCTCTTCCGAAAAATGGAAAGAGAAAGAGCCCGCGACGGAACTGTATAATAAGGTGAAGTCGGCAGGCACAGCCACCGTCACGAAAGCCGAACGCAAGGAGAAGACGGAGGAAACACCGCTCCTGTACGACCTGACCACGCTCCAGAAGGAAGCCAACACCAAGCACGGCTTCACGGCGGAACAGACGCTTGAAATCGCGCAGAAGCTCTACGAGAAGAAGCTCATCACCTATCCGAGAACCGGAAGCCGCTACATCCCCGAAGACGTGTTCGCCGAAATCCCCAAGCTGCTCGCCTTCATCGGGGCTTTGCCCGAATGGAAAGGCAAGGTGCAGCCGAAAGCCGTCCCGACACGCAGAAGCGTGGACGGTAGCAAGGTGACGGACCACCACGCCCTGCTCGTCACGGGAGAGAAACCGCTGTTCCTCTCCAAAGAAGACAACACCGTCTATCAGATGGTTGCCGGGCGCATGATCGAGGCGTTCTCCGAGAAATGCGTCAAGGACACCGCTACCGTCACGGCGGAGTGTGCCGGAGTGGAGTTCACGGTGAAAGGCAGCGTCATCAGGCAAGCCGGATGGCGTGCCGTATATGGTGAGGAGGACAAGGAAGAAACCGCCATCCCCGGCTGGCGGGAAGGCGACACGCTGACGTTGAAAGGCTGTTCCATCACGGAGGGAAAGACCAAACCCAAGCCGTTGCATACCGAAGCAACCTTGCTCTCGGCTATGGAAACGGCGGGCAAGGACATAGAGGACGACGCACTCCGTCAGGCTTTGAAGGACTGCGGCATCGGCACGCCCGCCACCCGTGCCGCCATCATCGAAACGCTCTTCAAGCGCGGCTACATGGAACGCTGCAAGAAATCGCTTGTGCCGACAGAAAAAGGGCTTGCCCTTTACTCTGTCGTGAAGACGATGCGCATCGCCGACGTCGCCATGACGGGCGAATGGGAGAAGAATCTGGCACGCATCGAGCGCGGGGAGCTGCCCGCCGACACCTTCTGCAAGGAGATAGAGGCGTACACAAAGGAGATTACCTCCGAACTGCTCTCGTGCGACAAGCTGTTCGCCCGCAGGGATTCCGGCTGCAAGTGTCCCAAGTGCGGAACGGGCAGTATGCAGTTCTACGGCAAGGTCGTCCGCTGCGACAACGCGGACTGCGGGCTACCCGTGTTCCGCCTGAAGGCGAACCGCACCCTTTCCGATGACGAGATCAAAGAGCTGCTCACCGATGGGCATACGAAGCCGCTCAAAGGCTTCAAGAGCAAGCAGGGCAAGAGCTTCGACGCCATAGTCGCCTTTGACGGGGACTATAACACGACTTTCGTGTTCCCCGAAAGGAAAACGAGCAGGAAATTTTCAGGACGGAAGAAATAGTATTAACTTTGCCACTTGTTCAGAGTAATGAATTGTTCTTCGATACCGGATTACACTCATACTTTGGATTTAGTGGTGGCACTCGGAGGGATACCGAGTGCCTTTTCATTCTCCTTTTCAGACGATTATCCCCATCATTATCAACCCACTAAATTCCAAAGTAATGAACAACAAGAAGAAAAACGAAGGTCAGACCGACTTTTCCTATTACGGTCTGTACCTGCTGGACTATCTCCGCACGAACAAGTTTGAACAGGCTGACGACACCGCTTTCATACGGGAACGGGCCGACCGTGCCGCCGAAACGTATGAGAGGGCACGGCTTGAAGGCTATCCCGCCGATGGTGCGCAGGAACTGGCGATGGACACGCTGCTGCGCGGGCTGCATTATTCCCGTTACGCCATCCTCCGCGAAGTCGTGGAAAACGAGTTTGCCGATGAAGTGCCGGAAGAGAAGCGTGAAGCCTTTGTCCTGAAACTGCTGCCGCTTGTCGGCAACGTGTTCTCCGTCTATGACCTCTCGGATGACAATTTCGCCCTGTCTTCCGATTACGACCTGCTCTACACGGAGCTGACGGGAGCAACCGTCCTTTACTTAGACGAATATGGCGTTTAACCGCAAACAGAAACTGCGGGACAACATCGAGGCGATACGGACGGCATTCATCCTTGACAGGGAAAATAGGACAGCGACAACCGAAGAGCGTGCCATACTTCAAAGGTACTGCGGTTTCGGCGGTCTGAAATGTATCCTCAACCCTGCAAAGGAACTGACGGATGCCGTCCGGTGGGCGAAATCCGACCTCGAACTGTTCGCCCCGACGGTGGAGCTGCACAGGCTTATCCGTGAGAACAGCAAGGACGAAACAGAGTACAAGCGGTTTGTGGATTCGCTGAAAGCGTCCGTGCTGACCGCTTTCTACACCCCCAAAGAGATAACCGACACCATCGCGGACGTGCTGGCAGATTACAGCGTCCGCCCCGCCCGTATGCTCGAACCGTCGGCAGGTGTCGGCGTGTTCGTGGATTCCATGCTGCGGCACAGCCCCAATGCGGATGTGATGGCTTTCGAGAAGGATCTGCTCACGGGTACAATCTTGAGGCATCTCTATCCCGACCAGAAAATGCGCACCTGCGGTTTTGAGAAAATCGAAAGACCGTTCAACAATTATTTCGACTTGGCGGTGTCCAACATTCCGTTCGGTGACATTGCCGTGTTCGACGCGGAGTTTCAGCGGAGCGACTCTTTCGGCAGACGCTCCGCCCAGAAAACCATCCACAACTATTTCTTTCTCAAAGGACTGGATGCCGTGCGTGACGGCGGTATCGTGGCGTTCATCACCTCGCAAGGGGTATTGAATAGCACCAAGACCTCCGTGCGTAACGAGCTGTTCAGTCAGGCCAATCTGGTATCCGCGATACGCCTGCCCAACAACCTGTTCACGGACAACGCGGGCACGGAGGTGGGCAGTGACCTGATTGTCCTGCAAAAGAACCTCAGCAAGAAGGAAATGTCGCAGGACGAGCGGCTGATGACCGTGATACAGACGGACACGAAAACCGCCCTGACCGACAACGCCTATTTCATCCACCACCCGGAACGCATCGTGCATACGATGGCGAAACTTGACACAGACCCCTACGGGAAGCCCGCTATGGTTTATCTGCACGAGGGCAAGGCAGCAGGCATCGCCGGGGATTTGCGCCGTATGCTCGACGAGGATTTCCATTACAGGCTTGCCATGCGCTTGTATTCGGGTTCAATCCGGCAGGCAGGAACGGAAGAAAAAGTTGCCGTTCAAAATAAAGTAGAGCGTCCTGCCATAAAATTGGAAACAGTATCCTCGGCGCAGACGGTGGAAACTCCGACAGAAAAGCCGCAACCCGCAGATGAAAAGCCGGAGATAGAACCGCGCCCGCAATATTCCGCAGGCGTGCAGCTCACCCTGCTTGACCTCTGGGGGATGACGGAAGAGGTCAGCCAACCGAAAACCTCCAAAAAGAAAAAGACGGTGAAAAAGGCAGTTACGGCAAAGTCCACTCCGCCCAAACCGAAAGTCACGGTTACACCGACAGCTCCAACTGCAAAACCCGCAATGGAGAATAAGGAGGTGAAAGCGGAGAACACCGCCAAGCCTGCCGACCCGGACGACATCTATGCAAAGCTGGACTGGGAAACCAATCCTCCCATCAACGGCTTCTACGAGATGATGATGGAACTCACGCCGGAGCGCAGGAAGGAACTTCGGGAGCTGGCAAGGCAGCATAATGAAAAACATGAAAACAGAACGGTTGCGACGATCACGCCGGAAGTACCACGTGAACAACCCCGGCAGGAGGAAACACAGCCGGAGGCAGTCGCCGCACCTGTCGTTACCGATGCTCCACCGGAAACGGTGGCGACTTCCCTTTTCCCCGACATCGAACAGGAAAAGCCGAAGGAGGAAACAATCGACCTTTCGCCCTGTCCTTACCACCGCACGCCGGAGATGCACCTGCGTGAAGGCTCGCTGGTGGCTGACAGGGCGCGCCGCAACATCGGCTATCTGAAGGACATCACGCCTTACGGGGCGACATTCCAGCCGCTCGACCTGAAAGGATACCAGAAGGAGAAGGCGTTACAGTATGTTTTACTCCGTGACGCCTACGAGCGGCTTTACCGCTATGAATCGAACCTGCACGAAGCAAATGTCCAGTGGCGTGAGCATCTGAACACCTGTTACGATGAATTTGTCATGCGTTACGGTAACCTCAACGCCAAGCAGAATGTAAAGCTGGTGATGATGGACGCGGGCGGGCGTGACATCCTTTCGCTGGAACGGGCGGAGAACGGGAAGTTTGTCAAGGCGGACATCTTCGAGCGTCCCGTTTCCTTCTCGGTGGAGAGCCATGCCAACGTAAGCTCTCCCGAAGAGGCACTCTCCGCATCGCTCAACAAGTTCGGCACGGTCAATCTCGACTATATGCGGGAGATAACCGACAGCACGGAAGAGGGATTGCTTGACGCCCTCAAAGGACGCATCTTCTACAACCCGCTCGTAACCGGTTACGAGATAAAGGACAGGTTCATCGCCGGGAACGTGATAGAGAAGGCGGAGCGCATCAAGGCATGGATGGGTGACAACCCAGAAAACGGGCGTATGCCGGAAGTGAAGCAGGCGTTGTTGGCTCTGAAAGAAGCCGAGCCGCCGCGCATCGCCTTCGAGGACCTCGACTTCAATTTCGGGGAACGCTGGATTCCGACGGGCGTGTACGCCGCCTACATGAGCCATCTTTTCGACACGGACGTGAAAATCGCCTACTCCGCAAGCATGGACGAGTATTCGGTGGCGTGCGGCTACCGCACCATGAAAATCACGGACGAGTTTTTAGTGAAGGGCTATTACCGGAACTATGACGGTATGCACCTGTTGAAACACGCCCTGCACAACACCTGCCCCGACATGATGAAGTCCATCGGCAAGGATGAGCATGGCAATGACATCAAGGTGCGCGACAGCGAGGGCATACAGCTCGCCAACGCCAAGATTGACGAAATCCGTAACGGGTTCTCGGAATGGCTGGAAGAGCAGTCGCCGCAGTTCAAGGAACGGCTGACGACAATGTACAACCGCAAGTTCAACTGTTTCGTGCGACCGAAGTATGACGGTTCGCACCAGACGTTTCCCGACCTCAATCTGAAAGGATTGGCAAGCCGGGGTATTCAAAGCGTTTATCCGTCGCAGAAGGATTGCGTCTGGATGATAAAACAGAACGGAGGCGGGATCTGTGACCACGAAGTTGGAACAGGTAAAACACTGATAATGTGTATTGCAGCGCATGAAATGAAGCGTCTGAACTTGGCGCACAAGCCGATGATTATCGGCTTGAAGGCGAACGTGGCGGAGATAGTAGCCACTTATCAGGCGGCATATCCTAATGCGAGGATTCTCTACGCTTCGGAAAAGGATTTCTCGACTGCCAACCGCGTGCGTTTTTTCAACAACATCAAGAACAACGACTACGATTGCGTCATCATGTCGCACGACCAGTTCGGCAAGATACCACAGTCGCCGGAGTTGCAACAGCGCATCCTGCAAGCGGAGCTTGACACGGTGGAGGAAAACCTTGAAGTGCTGCGGCAGCAGGGCAAGAACGTGTCGCGGGCGATGCTGAAAGGATTGGAGAAACGCAAGCACAACCTTGTGGCGAAGTTGGAGAAAGTGGAACACGCCATCAAATCCCGCACGGATGACGTAGTGGACTTCAAGCAGATGGGCATCGACCACATCTTCATTGACGAGAGCCACCAATTCAAGAACTTGACTTTCAACACCCGGCATGACCGTGTGGCGGGGTTGGGAAACTCGGAAGGAAGCCAGAAAGCCCTGAATATGCTTTTTGCCATACGAACTATACAGGAGCGCACGGACAAGGACTTGGGGGCTACGTTCCTGTCCGGCACAACCATTTCCAACAGTCTGACGGAATTGTACCTGCTCTTCAAGTATCTGCGTCCGAAGGAATTGGAAAGGCAGGATATCCGATGCTTCGACGCATGGGCGGCAATTTTCGCCAAAAAGACAACCGACTTCGAGTTCAACGTGACGAACAATGTGGTTCAGAAGGAGCGTTTCCGATATTTCATCAAAGTGCCGGAGCTTGCCGCCTTCTACAACGAGATTACCGATTACCGCACGGCGGAGGACGTGGGTGTGGATCGTCCGCGTAAGAACGAGATACTGCATCACATACCTCCCACGCCCGACCAAGAGTATTTCATCAAACAGCTGATGCAGTTCGCCAAGACGGGTGACGCCACGCTGCTGGGCAGACCGCCCCTGTCGGAAACGGAGGAGAAGGCGAAGATGCTTATCGCCACCGATTACGCGCGGAAGATGGCTCTCGACATGCGCATGATAGACCCGCATTATGAGGACCACCCCGACAACAAGGCTTCCCACTGCGCCAAGACGATTGCGGAGTATTACCACAAATACGACGCGCAGAAAGGCACGCAGTTCGTGTTCTCGGATCTGGGAACATACCAGCCGGGCGACGGATGGAACGTGTACAGCGAGATAAAGCGGAAGCTGACGGAGGACTACGGCATCCCGGCAAGCGAGGTGCGCTTCATTCAGGAGTGCAAGACCGACAAGGCACGCAAGGGGGTGATAGACGCCATGAACGCCGGAACGGTGCGCGTGCTGTTCGGTTCCACTTCCATGCTCGGAACGGGTGTGAACGCGCAGAAACGGTGTGTCGCAATCCATCATTTGGATACGCCGTGGCGTCCATCCGACCTGCAACAGCGTGACGGACGCGGAGTTAGGGCGGGCAACGAGATTGCCAAGCGTTTTGCCGGGAACAATGTGGATGTCATCATCTACGCGGTGGAAAAGTCGTTGGACAGCTACAAGTTCAACCTGCTGCACTGCAAGCAGACGTTCATCTCGCAGCTCAAAAGCGGGGCGATGGGCGCACGTACCATCGATGAGGGGGCTATGGACGAGAAATCGGGCATGAACTTCTCGGAGTACATGGCGTTGCTCTCCGGCAACACCGACCTTTTGGACAAGGCGAAATTAGAGAAGCGTATCGCCTCGCTCGAAGGGGAACGCAAGTCGTTCAACAAGGGCAAGCGCGATTCGGAGTTCAAGCTGGAAGCCAAGACGGGGGAACTGCGCAACAACACGGCTGTCATCGAAGCCATGACGGAGGACTGGAACCGTTTTCTTTCCGTTGTGCAGACTGATAAGGAAGGTAGTCGCCTTAATATTGTCAAGGTGGACGGCGTGGATTCAACCGACGAAAAAGTTATTGGAAAGCGTTTGCAGGAGATAGCCAAGAACGCCACGACGGGCGGTTTGTACAAGCCTGTCGGGGAGATTTACGGTTTCCCGATAACGGTGGTCAGCGAGAGGATACTCAAAGAGGGGCTGGAATTTACCGACAATCGCTTCGTGGTGGAAGGGAATTACAAATACACCTATAACAACGGGCATCTGGCGATGGCTGACCCGGTAGCCGCCGCACGTAATTTCCTGAATGCATTGGAGAGGATTCCGTCCATCATCGACCAGTATAAGGCGAAGAACGAGGTGCTGGAAAAGGAGGTTCCGCAGTTGCAGGAGATAGCGGGCAAGGTGTGGAAGAAAGAGGACGAACTGAAACAGTTGAAGTCCGAACTTGCCGCGCTTGACCGCAAGATACAGTTGGAGCTTGCGCCGCCCGCGCAGGAAGTCACCGAAAAAGAAAAGAACGGGCAGGAGATCAAGCCAGATGCGGAAGGTGTACGGAGCATATCGCCACAACAAACCGATGATGTCCCGCAGATTCGCAGCCCGATGGATAAACGAAGTCCGTCTGGCAATTTCATTGCCAATCATATCATTATCGGGCGTCCGGGTTTTCAGTTTAAGGATGAAAACCGATCGAAAGGGATAAAAATTTAAAATTATGAATTTTATATAAAATATTAATAGGGGCTATCCAAAAGGTCTAAAAGTAAATCTTATCCCCTCTGCAAGTATCTGTAGAAGAGTGATTGCAAGAATTTCTTTCTTTTTGGGCAGCCTCTATTAAATTTATTTATTCTTTCTTGATTTATGTTTATAAACATTATACCAAAAACATTCCAACTAACCTTGTTTATGTTTTGTCAGCCACCATTTGCACAACCATATTTGACTCCCAAAGAGAGTGAATTCGATAAGATAACTTGCTGCATACCCACAATAAGGGGCTAAATAGAATACGAATGGGAAATAGATAACAGTACCGACAACAGATTGCGTTATGTAGTTGGTTAAACTCATTTTACCATAAAGCTGTAATGTGGAAACCGCTTTTTTGACACGTTCCTTATGACACAATAATATGAACGAGAATATTTCTACAGAATCATCAGTAAAACAGAAAAAAATACTAATTTTGTTTTTGATGATCATTTCAAAAGGAATTAGAAAAAATGTCTAATTCTAACTTATAGAGGAAAAAGCAACAATTAAATATTAAAGAATAAAAGATACGAAAAATATGACGCCAAAAGAGATACTACAAGAATGGATTGACTGCTTCAACGCCGCCGATGCAGTCGCTTTGGCAAACTTATACGCTCAGGATGCCATAAACCATCAAGTCGCAAACACCCCGGTTATAGGAAAAACAGCTATCCATAAAATGTTTGTAAATGAATTTGCAACCTCAAAAATGGTTTGTATTGTTGAGCATATATTCGAGGATGGAGAATGGGCTATCATGGAATGGAAAGATCCGCTCGGGTTGCGAGGATGCGGATTCTTCCATGTGCAAAACGATAAAATCGTTTTCCAAAGAGGTTATTGGGATAAGCTCAGCTTTCTCAAACAGCACGGTTTAACCGTAGAGAATAGTGATAAAAATCCAAACACATAACACCGTCCGATATGGGAATCATCATTCATTCTTTAGAGTCCGTTTCTTTCAAAGATTTGTATGCGGCATTCTCATCCGCATTCAAAGATTATGATTTCTCTTTGAATGCGGATGAATTGCGACGCATGCTCGACCGACGAGGATACAATCCACAACTATCTTTCGGAGCATTTTTCGAAGGACGGCTGATTTCTTTTGTGTTTAACGGAACAGGCATGTACAACAACATCTTGACGGCCTATGACACAGGGACGGGAACCGTACCTTCATTCCGGGGATTACACCTAACCCAAAAAATATTCACTTTCAGCCTCGAATTGATATATCAACAAGGAGTTCGGCAATATGTACTGGAAGTTTTGCAACACAATCACAAAGCAATAAAAATATATCGCAAATTAGGCTTTGAAACACAGAGAAATTTCAACTACTACTCTGCCAAACTGAGCGATATTGTTCCTGTATTGCAAGTAAACCATACCGCATGTCGCATACTCCCATCGGATTTAAAAAACTGCCTTAACCAAACGGCCTGGTTCGATTTTCATCCTTCATGGCAAAATGACAGGGCTTCACTGGAACGCGGAATCGACAATTTGGACATATTGGGAGCTTATGAAAGAGAAGAACTTGTCGGATTTGTTATCTTTGAACCGGCATCAGGCGATATTTCATCCCTCGCAGTTGCAAAAGATTACCGGCGTAAAGGAATAGGTAAGTCCTTGCTTAAAAGTGCTGTCAGTCATTTTCAAAGCGATGTACTCAAATTTACTAATGTTGATTGCGATTGTGAATCAGTCACTGGTTTCTTGTCATCATTAGGACTTACCCCAAAAGGACAACAGTTTGAAATGGTCAGAAAAATTTAACCTACATTTATATGAATAGCCCTCATCATCAAATAACGGTTCTCAGCTATACGCAGGCAGGGATTTTAACCACTGAACTTCCTACGAAGAACTGAACTTTAAATTTACCACTTAACTGTCCTACGAAGCACGAAAGCCCTGCTTGCGTATAGGTGATGTTATGCGGTCGGTTTTCATTTTCTCTTCTTTCTCGTTAATTTGTCAAGCAAAGTTACTAAATTTGCAGTCAAGCAATTTCAATTTTTGAATTATGTATTTCAGCAGACCTTGGACTTCTATCTAAGTGATAGGCAGTCCTGAAAATTCCAATCTCTTTTAGGTCAAGACAATTAGTCTATGGGTTTCGTGTACCGACTTTTTTGTAAAGGCGTTACGTTGTCATAGTTGCTCTGTCGGGTAATACTGTCTATTCACTTCTCCACGATTTGAATTCAAGTATTCACCTGTAAGAAGTTACTAAACCTGTTGGCGGAATTAATTTAGTGCATACTTAATTCTGCCAATGGGCTTGTCGT
>ERZ809769.443-NODE-443-length-11508-cov-4.35292_pt1 | contig 11508 bp, 10 predicted proteins | sample MGYA00520276_ERZ809769 | MGnify/ENA primary metagenome ERZ809769 (study PRJEB31588, sample SAMN03401199) | human gut metagenome | study: EMG produced TPA metagenomics assembly of the PRJNA231909 data set (A prospective, longitudinal analysis of the... | reverse complement strand
ACGACGCTCTTCCGATCTTTTTCGAAGTAGAACTGGTTGGAATCGAAAAATAACCTCATTTTAATACGATTTACAAAAAAGCGTGGAACATTCGTGTCTCACGCTTTTCTTTTAACTTGTCCTTCTACAAATCAAATTTTCTTTTCCTTTATATCTGTACGTGCCTCAACAACATTTACTACATAATCGCCTAATTTTTCGCATTCGCTGATAATATCCATATAATGATCCCCCGTCTGATAATTATATTCCTTATTATTCACATCCAATACATTCTGATCCTTCAACTGGTTGCGGTAATTGTTTCTCTCATTCTCTATATTAAATGATTTGTTAGGATCAACCAAATGATATTCGTCTTCTTCCAAAGATACTATTTGTTGCAGTGGAAGGCTGTACAATGCACCTGTCAACAATCCGGTGAAGCGATTCGTGGTCATAGCACCCAAAATATGGCGCAAATGCCCACCTGTCAGTTTTTGCAAAGCCTCACTCACGGTTTTCATACCATATATCAGAAGTACCAGTGAGCCTATCAGTTTCAAAAAAAACAAATATTGACATGTAGATTCTCTTTTATTTAGACTCTCTTCTTTCTTACACTTTATTAAAAAACACAGAGGCACAAAGTATTTAACCCATCATAGGTTAAACCTTGCACCTCTGCACCTATTCTGTTCACCATAGCCCTTTCAGGTCAGGATTTCTTTTCCTTCACATTGCTACTGGCTTCCACCACATTTACTACATAATCGCCCAGTTTTTCACATTCTCCAATAATATCCATATAGTGCACCCCCATCTGATAATCATACTCCTTATTATTCACATCCAGCACATTTTGGTTCTTTAGCTGATTACGATAGTTATTTATTTCATTCTCTATATTAAACGATTTATTCACATCTACCACATGATGCTCATCTTCCACCAACGAAATCATCTGAGACAAAGCATCATCAGTCAACTGGAACATCTGATGAATATGATCATACTGTTTCGGAGTAAAATCCATATCACTGCGATGTTTACGATTGATAGTACGTGCCAAATTATAACAGCTGTCCCCGATACTTTCTATTTCAGTCACTTCACGAAGCATAGCACGAATTTGCAACTTACTTTCAGAACTCAAACGCCCGTCGGATACCTGATTCAGATAATTAGCGATCTCCACCTCCATGTTATCGCTTATATTCTCATATTTCTCAATACGACTGAACAATTTGTTAAAGTCATTGTCATTAGTGGTGTGAAGCAGATCCCGCACCATGCCAAACATACGATGAGTACGCTCTGCAAAGAGATTGATTTCCTTGCGTGCCTGCAATATAGAAAGCTCTGCCGTAGAAAGCATACCACCTGTAATAAAGCGCAAACGATATTCCTCATCCTGCTCTCTCTGAGGAATGATTTTACAGACAGTTTTCTCTATCAACTTGACAAACCAAATAAGAATCAACACATTGCATATATTAAAAGTAGTATGAAAAGCAGACAGTTTAAAAGATACGGCAACAGCCGGATCTGCTGTTCTCATTATATCTTCTACAAACCATGAAACCCCCATAGTTACAGGCTTGAAAAGGCATAACACCCAAATAACCCCAAAAACATTGAATACCAAATGAGCCAGCGCAGCCCTCCTGGCCTGCGTATTGGCAGTCAGTGCGGCAAGGTTAGCGGTTATAGTGGTACCAATATTCTCGCCAAGTACCAACGCAGCCCCCAGCTCAAAACTAATCCAACCATTGGCACACATAATCAAAGTAATAGCCATCGTTGCAGCCGATGCCTGTACAATCATGGTAAGAACTGTACCGATGACAACAAATAAGATAACAGAACCAAATCCCATATCAGTATAGTTCTGAACAAAAGACAACATTTCGGGGTTTCTACTTAAGTCAGGAGCATTCGTCTTCAAGAGAGAGAGGCCCATAAACAAAAAAGAGAAACCGAATATAAATTCTCCAATGGATTTACGGTTACTCTTTCCTGAAAATAATAAGGGTACGCCAACAGCCAATAACGGAAGTGCCATAGCAGCAATATCTACTTTAAACCCTAGCGCAGATATAATCCATGCAGTGACAGTGGTACCGATATTTGCCCCCATAATGACTCCAATTGATTGTGAAAGTGTAAGGAGTCCGGCATTAACGAAACTTACTACCATAACAGTAGTAGCAGAAGAGGATTGAATTAACGCAGTGATAAGAACACCGGTTAGCACTCCGGTTACCCGGTTGGTGGTCATCGCTGTGAGGATTTTACGCAGTCTGTCACCAGCAAACTTTTGCAGCCCCTCACTCATGATTTTCATTCCATAAAGGAATAGCGCCAGTGAACCTAGCAGCTTTAAGAAATCATAAAAAGAATACTCCATCTTTAATTAATTTGGTAGGAATTGGCTAATCTCCCTTTTATTCAGTAAATTTCAAGCCGTTTCACTACGTTAGTAATAATTATTACGATTATGTTACAAATCTGTTGCAAAAATAACAATATTTCAAAGAACTTCCCAATCGGAAGCTCACTTTTGGATATTTATAATGGTTTTAATCTAGATATCCCATACGGGCCGGTCAGTGCCAAAGTCAATAACAAAGTAGAAGGACTCAATTACCGGGCCTATAATAATAAGGATGTAGAGTTCCTGAACATACTGAATCCTTCAGGAATGCGTACCTATGTCCGTTCGCTCTGCTTCATCTTGTGCAAAGCGGTGGAGGACTTATACCCTGATGGAAAAATCATGCTTGAACATCCCGTATCCAAAGGATATTATTGCGCCTTGCAGATAGGACGCGAAACCGGGTTGGATGATGTTTCCCGTATTAAGCAGCGAATGAAAGAGATTGTGGAAGCCAACATCCCTTTCCACCGTTTTGAATGTCACACAACTGAAGTAGTAGAACTATTCCGCCGGAAAGGAATGATGGACAAAGTTAGACTGCTTGAAACTTCAGGGGAACTTTACTCCTATTATTATACTTTAGAAGATACCATTGACTACTACTATGGCAGTCTGTTGCCCAGCACCGGATATATCCGCAAATTCGACATTGTTAAATACTATGACGGCTTGTTGCTGCGAGTCCCCAACCGTCAGAATCCGGAAATATTGGAGGAAGTAGTAAAACAAGAAAAAATGCTGGAAGTATTCAAAGAGCACCGACGCTGGAATCAGATTTTAGGTGTGGGTACTGTAGGAGATTTCAATGTGGCCTGTAATGAAGGTTATGCCACCGATCTGATTAATGTGTCTGAAGCCTTGCAGGAAAAAAAAATTTCCAATATTGCTGATGAGATATACCACAGAGGAAAAAACGGTCAAAGAGTAAAACTGGTTCTTATCTCCGGTCCATCCTCTTCTGGTAAAACGACTTTCAGCAAACGACTCAGTATCCAGTTGATGGCAAACGGGCTGAAACCTTACCCCATCTCCCTGGACAATTACTTTGTTGACCGAGAAAAGACACCAAAAGATGAAAAAGGTGATTATGATTACGAATCATTGTATGCATTGGATTTGGAGTTCTTCAACAAGCAATTACAAGATCTGCTTCATGGAAAGGAAGTAGAGTTACCACGTTTCAACTTCACCACAGGAAGAAGGGAATTTAAAGGTGACAAACTTAAGATTGACGATAACATGATATTGATTCTCGAAGGGATTCATGCACTTAACCCCGAATTAACCCCTCATATTCCCGCCGAGAATAAATATAAAATATATGTATCGGCATTAACCACTATTCTGCTGGACAATCATAATTATATTCCGACTACCGACAACCGTTTGTTGCGCCGTATTATCCGCGATTACAAATACCGTGGCTATTCCGCAGAGGAAACAATCAGAAGATGGCCCAGCGTACGCGCCGGAGAAGAAAAATGGATCTTCCCATATCAGGAAAATGCAGATGCCATGTTCAATTCTGCCCTGTTGTTTGAACTGGCCATTATGAAGGATTATGCCATTCCTATTCTAAGGAATGTTCCCAATAACAAACCGGAATATTCAGAAGCATACCGTTTACGCAAATTCTTGGAATATTTCGCTTCGGTACAAGATAAAGAATTGCCTCCCACTTCTTTACTGAGAGAGTTTTTAGGAGGAAGCAGTTTCCGGTATTAACCTGTTATTAAACAGTATATAAGTTTTGTTTATGTGCAAAACAAACAGTAATTTCGGCCATTATTAAACAAGTATAAGTGAATGCACTCCAAAGGCTATAGAAAACTGTTCAACTGCCTGATGTTCTACTACTAAGAACATTTCTTCTTCAGGAGGGTATGCCAAAAGCCAGCAGACTGTACATTACACCACCATAAAGATGGATTAAATGACAGCGTATCTTACTTTTGGCATACGTTTCTTTCTATTTGATATCTTATTCTCTTGCACATCAATTGGTCGGATCCATTAATCCGCCCTTATGGAAATTTCTATTTATGAACCAGTAGACCTTATTACAACTCTTATGAAAACAACAATCAACGGTATGACAGACCGTATCCGACGCCTACGTCAAGAATCTTTTGATACACAACCTTCTTTGTCCATAGAACGTGCTCTGATAGAAACCGAATTTTACAAAGAAAACGAAGGAAAGTATCCAATTCCTATTCTAAGAGCACTGAACTTCCTTGAAATCTGTAAACGGAAAACTATATACATAGGTGAAGACGAACTGATTGTAGGTGAACGTGGACCACGCCCCAAAGCCGTATCGACTTTCCCTGAACTGACCTGTCACAGCGTGGAAGACCTTCATGTATTGAACACCCGCGAATTGCAGCGTTACACCATCAGCCAGGAAGATATAGACACCTATGAGCGCGAGGTAATTCCTTATTGGAAAGGGCGCACCCAACGCGAACGCATCTTCAATCATGTTCCCAAAGAATGGAAAGAAGCTTACGAAGTAGGAATGTTCACTGAATTCATGGAACAACGAGCCCCCGGCCATACTTCTCTGGACGGAAAGGTTTATCAACATGGCATGCTGGATTTGAAAGAACGTATTGCACATGAGTTGAAAAATCTGGATTTTATGAATGATCCAGAAGCAACCGACAAACAAGAAGAACTGACCGCCATGTCCATCTCCTGTGATGCCGCTATCATTTTTGCCGAACGCCATGCCGAACTGGCCGAAAAGATGGCTGGACAAGAAACCGATCCGAAACGCAAAGAGGAACTGAAAAAAATAGCGGAAATCTGCCGATGGGTTCCTGCACATGCCCCCCGTACTTATTGGGAGGCCATACAAATGTACTGGTTTGTCCATCTCGGCACCATTACAGAGCTGAACGGATGGGACGCCATGAATCCAGGACATTTTGACCAGCACCTCGCTCCTTTCTATGAAAAAGACCTGGAAGAAGGAATACTGACCCGTGCAGAGGCCAAAGAACTGATGTCATGTTTCTTTATCAAAGTAAATAATCAGACAGCCCCACCCAAAGTTGGCATCACCGCCAAAGAAAGCGGTACCTACAATGACTTTACCAATCTGAATATCGGTGGCATCAAACGTGATGGTAGCAACGGAGTCAGCGAAGTATCCTATATCATGCTCGAAACAGTAGATGATCTTCACCTGTTACAACCCGGAAGCGCCCTGCACATCAGTGTATGCACCCCGGAGCGTTTCCTGCGCGAAGGCTGCAAAGTAATCCGTAAGGGCTATGGCTACCCATCTGTATTCAATCCCGACACATACGTCATGGAACTGATGCGACAGGGAAAAACACCGGAGGACGCTCGTGAAGGCGGATGTAGCGGATGCATAGAAGTAGGCGCTTTCGGAAAAGAAGCTTACATACTGACCGGTTACCTTAACGTACCCAAGATATTGGAAGTCACCTTGCACAACGGAACAGATCCTGTATCAGGCAAGAAAGTAGGCTTGGTAACAGGAGATCCCTGTACCTTCCGGAGTTATGAAGCACTTTATGACGCATTTCTTAAACAAATCCATTATTTTGTAGATATGAAAGTACGCGTCAGCAACTACATTGACCGTATGTTCGCCAAATACGCTCCCGCCACTTTCCTGTCTTTGTTCATTGATGACTGTATCGCCAAAGGAAAAGATTATTATAACTGCGGACCGCGTTATAACACAAGCTATATTCAATGCACCGGTTTGGGTACTATTACCGACAGCCTCTCCGTTCTGAAAAAACATGTATTCGAAGAACGTAAATTCAATATGGAGCAAATCATCCATGCTACCGATACCAACTTCGAAGGACAGGAAGCCATGAGACAGTTCATACTGAACCGTACCCCTTTCTTCGGTAACGATGACGAATATGCAGACCGCATCGCCATCCAGATCTTTAACGACCTTTACGATGCCATCGAGGGAAAGCCGAACACCAAAGGCGAATGTTTCCATCTGAACATGTTGTCTACCACCTGTCACGTTTACTTCGGCAAAATGATGAATGCCACCCCCAACGGCCGTCTAGCCGGACGTGCCATCAGTGACGGTACCTCACCCTCACACGGAGCAGATACCCACGGGCCATCCGCCGTTATAAAATCATTAGGAAAACTGGACCAGGTGAAAAGCGGAGGCACTCTATTGAATCAGCGCTTCCTGCCTTCACTTCTTAAACACGATGAAGACATAGCCAAACTGGCAAGCCTCATCCGCAGCTATTTTGCTTTAGGAGGACATCACATTCAGTTCAACATAGTAGATACCGCTACCCTGCATGCCGCCCAAAAACATCCGGAAGAATACCGGGACCTATTGGTACGCGTAGCTGGATACAGTGATTACTTCAATGACATGAATACAGATTTACAATATGACGTAATAGCCCGCACGGCACAAGAAACCTTCTGACAAGATGAGTCTGATTTTCGACATCAAACGCTATGCCATCAATGACGGACCGGGCATCCGCATCACACTTTTCATGAAAGGATGCCCGCTCTCGTGCGTATGGTGCCATAATCCCGAAGGCATTCGTAACGGAAAAGACAAACTATACACAGCCAAGAAATGCCTCGGCTGTGGAACTTGTCTGAAAGTATGTCCCAACGGGGCACTGACACTGGCTCCCGAGGGTATTATCACCGACAAGCAAAAATGCGTGTTATGCGGACGCTGTGCCGAAGAATGTCCGGCAATGGCTATCGAGATATCAGGAACGGAATATACCGCCGAATACCTGATGCATGAAATAGAAAAGGAAATTCCATTTATGGATCAATCAGGCGGTGGAGTTACTTTTTGTGGTGGAGAACCGTTGCTTCATCCCGAATTCTTGATTGATATACTGAAACGTTGCGGACAACAGGGAATTCATCGGGTGGTAGATACCACCCTGCTTGCCCGCAAAGAAACAGTGGATGAAGTGATGCGGAATTGTGAACTATTGCTTATCGACTTAAAATCAATGGACAGTACCGTACACCAGACATTTTGTGATGTTCCCAATGAATTAATTTTGGAGAACATCCGCAGAGTAGCAGAAGCTGACTTTCCTTATTATATCCGTATTCCATTGATTGAAGGAGTGAATGCAGATGAAAAGAACATAAAGCTGTCTGCCGAATTTTTGGCCAGTCTTCCACGGCATCCTGAGATCATTAACCTATTACCTTACCATGATATAGGAAAGGGAAAGCATGCAAAGCTAGGCAGTATCTATAACCCTAAAGGATATAAAATGCAAACGCCATCCGAGGAAGTACAACAGCAGTGCATACAAATCTTGACTGATTACGGTTTAAAAGCAACCATAGGTGGATAATTATATATCATCGTTCTGTAGTAAAAGGACCTTCGTACCCCAAAAACGTGCCCCGTCCTCCGTTATCAAATAATCTTCCTCATTACGCAACTCTGTAAACTCACGATAACTCTCCAACTTATCATAATCGATAAAATCCTTAAAGCATTTCTCCGCTTTCCAACAATCTATTAATATAGATACCCGGTTCTATAGTAAGTTCAAATTCCGGTTCCAAAGATCCGGCCAGCCTTAATAATTTACGGCTGACCTAAGTACTTTTCTAATGAATCACCTGTCTTTTAGCAACTGCTTTTTCCAAACACTTCTTCAAATCCGCGGCAGAACCAGTTTCTGTCACTCCCACCCTCTACGCTTTCTCACACAAGGCAGGCTGGATCCCATCCATACAATATGATATCCATATCGCCAATCCGGCATAGGGCAAGTCCCAAAAATAAAGAGAAGTAGAACCTTGGCGGAAATGATAAGTATTATCCGCATAGTCGCCACTCTCCTCGTTATCCCAAATAGCAAGAAACCTATCCCCACGTTTTTTCAAACTGTTACGATGGGTTGTATAAGTTTCTTTTGCAAACATAATCTTATGTTTTTTGTATAGATGACAGGTAAAGATAGCCATCCCCTTAAAATAATCCCCCCAAAAAGGAAGATTATTACAATACAATTTCCTATTTTTGTCGCAATAAACAAGGAAATAAAAATATTATGGCACAAGGCTCACGTCAAGTACAAACACAAGCCCAGCAACAAATACAAACCTTATCTCCACAACAGATACTGGTAGTGAAATTGCTGGAACTGCCCACTGTGGAGCTGGAAGAACGTATCCATTCCGAAATACTGGATAATCCGGCCCTGGAGGAAGGGAAAGAAATGCCCGAAAATGAAGATGACAACACAGAATACGTTGAGAACGAAGACGGAAATACAGACTCGAACGAAGATTTTTCATTAGGCGATTACAGCAACGAAGATGATATTCCCGATTATAAACTACAGGAACATAATCGTTCCAAAGAAGGAGTAGCCGAAGAAATCCCTTTCTCGGATGCCGTATCTTTTTATGAAATATTGAAAGACCAGTTGCAGATGCAGGAACTTACCCCAGAACAACGAGATATAGCAGAATACTTGATCGGTTCATTGGACGATGACGGCCTGTTACGCAAAAATATGGAGTCTATCATGGATGAACTTGCCATCTATCGAGGAATCTATACCACTGAGGAGGAATTAAATAAAATCTTGGAAATAATCCAAGACTTTGATCCGGCAGGTATCGGTGCCCGCAGTTTACAAGAATGTCTTCTGCTACAAATACAAAGAAAAGCCGATTCACCGTTAAAACAAATAGAACTGGACATCATCGGTAAATGCTGTGATGAGTTTACCCGCAAAAACAAAGAAAGGATTATCCAAAAACTAGGTATAACCGAAGAACAATATAATGAGGCGGTGAGCGATCTCACCAAACTGAATCCTCGTCCGGGCAGTTCACTGGGTGAAGCAATGGGTAAAAATATGCAGCAGATCATTCCCGACTTCATTGTAGAAACGTATGAGGATGACACCATTACTCTAAGTTTAAACAATCGTAATGTTCCTGAGTTGCGTCTGAGCCGCCAGTTCACCGAACTACTGGATGAACACACCCGCAACAAAGATAATCAGAGCAAAGCCTCAAAGGACGCACTGATGTTCCTAAAACAAAAAGTAGATGCCGCACAAGGTTTTATCAACGCCGTAAAACAGCGACAACATACGTTGCTCACCACCATGCAAGCCATTATAGATATTCAGCGCCCCTTCTTTTTGGAAGGAGACGAATCCCTGCTAAAGCCCATGATCCTAAAAGATGTAGCCGAACGCTCGGGATTGGATATTTCCACCATATCACGGGTAAGCAACAGCAAATATGTACAAACAAACTATGGTATCTATTCGTTGAAATTCTTTTTCAGCGACGGTTACACTACCGAAGACGGTGAAGAACTCTCTGTCCGCGAAATCAAGCGTATTCTGAAAGAATGTGTAGACACCGAAGACAAGGAAAAACCGTACACTGATGATGAACTGGCCGAAACACTAAAAACGAAAGGCTACCCCATAGCCCGCCGTACTGTAGCCAAATACCGCCAACAGCTTAACATACCCGTCGCACGATTAAGAAGGTAATATAAATTATATGGAAGCTAACGAAATAACCGAAACAATAGCAGTAGGCAAGAAAAACAGTCCGCTTGAAGTCAGTTCACGTATCATATCAGGCATATTCACGCCTTTTATGATTCCTTTTGTGGCATTTTTCCTGCTTTTTTTCTTCACTTATCTTCGTATCATGCCCATCCAGTACAAACTGATAGTATTGGGCATAGTCTACTGTTTCACCATTCTGATGCCGATGCTCGCCATCTACCTGTTCCAAAAAATAAACGGTTGGGGTATTCATGAATTGGGACACCGCGAAAAACGTTTCGTACCATATGCGTTGACTATCATCAGCTATGTCACTTGTCTCATCACCATGTATAAGATACACCTGCCCCGCTATATGTCAGGTATTATCGTAGCCGCCCTCATCTGCATGATCCTTTGCACGCTGATCAATTTCAAGTGGAAAATCAGCACACACGTGGCAAGCAGCGGCATGATGGTAGGCGGATTATTATCCTACAGCTTTATATTCAATTTCAATCCTGTATGGTGGCTCTGTTTTTTCATTTTGCTATCCGGGATGCTTGGCACAGCCCGTATCATTGTAAAACAGCATACCTTATTAGAAGTTTTAGCCGGATTTATTGTCGGATTGTTTTGTGGTGTCATTGGAATTTTGTTTATTTGAAAAAAATTAGTATTAACCTTATAAATTGAAAGCATTATGGAATTTCCAAGCAATGTAAAGTATACCAAAGAACACGAATGGATACGAGTAGAAGGTGATATAGCTTATGTAGGCATCACTGATTATGCACAAGAGCAACTGGGTGACATCGTATTCGTAGATATCACAACTGAAGGAGAAACTTTAGAAAAAGATGAAGTTTTCGGTACTATTGAAGTAGTAAAAACGATTTCGGACTTGTTCCTTCCCGTTTCAGGAGAAGTTTTGGAACAGAATGAAGCATTGGCCGACAATCCCGAATTAGTAAACCAAGACCCGTATGGTAAAGGGTGGCTGATTAAGATCAAGCCCAATGACTCTAATGACGTTAACGATTTGCTGGATGCTGAAGGATATAAAGCATTAGTCAACGAATAATATAGATTCCCATTAGGAATTGTTCAAGCGCGGATTACGCGGACCTCACGGATTTTTCTATCCGCGTTCATCCGTATAACCCGTGCTTGAAGTAAATATATAAACCAAACAATAACAAAAAACAATGAAACCTATCGTAAGCATTATCATGGGTAGCACTTCCGATCTTCCCGTAATGGAAAAAGCTGCCAAATTACTGGACGAGATGCACGTACCTTTCGAAATGAACGCCCTTTCGGCACACCGCACTCCCGAAGCTGTGGAGGAATTTGCGAAAAATGCTGCAGGCCGTGGAATTAAAGTCATCATTGCCGCTGCCGGCATGGCTGCCGCACTTCCCGGTGTCATTGCTGCAAATACCACATTGCCTGTTATCGGTGTTCCCGTTAAAGGTTCAGTTCTTGATGGCGTAGACGCACTTTATTCTATAGATCGGAAGAGCGTCGTGTAGGGAAAGAGTG
>ERZ809769.373-NODE-373-length-12946-cov-6.23761_pt1 | contig 12946 bp, 17 predicted proteins | sample MGYA00520276_ERZ809769 | MGnify/ENA primary metagenome ERZ809769 (study PRJEB31588, sample SAMN03401199) | human gut metagenome | study: EMG produced TPA metagenomics assembly of the PRJNA231909 data set (A prospective, longitudinal analysis of the... | reverse complement strand
CCGATCTTACCACCTACAAAAATGTTGGTAATGATGATATTATGTTGTTATCTGCACTGAAAGTCTATACTCGTCTTTTTCCAGCAATAGGCAGTTTGCCTGAAATGCAACAACTTGATATTGTTCACGAGGCTACAATGATTGCTTACGATGCCCGTACAAAGGCATTTGAGCACATGATAAATTATAATCCAAATAACGAATAACAATATAAATATGAAGCATGAAACGTTCAGCCGGGCAAGACTGGAGATACTGAATTATGTAATAACCTTCTGCACCAATACCCTGTATGATGGCAAATACTTTCCTCCTTTTAGTGAAGGTAGTGGTTTTGAATCTGTAAAGATAGGGGGTGCACCTCCGATTGGAAGCCTTGTACGACTTATGGCAGCGCCAACTACTAAATGGTATCTATCGTGGGTTGTCGATGTTAAAGAGGAAACTGGTAAATACACTAAGTGTCTTCTAAAAAGCATAGAAGATGGAAGCTTGTCATGGTGGGAAAATGTAGGATACTATAACATACCTTTAGAACTGTCAGACAAATTTCCATCATGGAAATACAATGATGAACAATTTTCTTTTTGGGACAAATGGAACAAGGCTAATAAATGGGAAAATACCTATGTCCTCAAACCAATGCGCCCAATTTTTGAATCCGAAAAAGTAACTCTTGAACTTAGAAAGATACACAGCAATGATATAATAGGATCAAAAACTTTCCCATTCTGGAAAAAACTGACAATTCGAGAAATGAGAGAGTTTATTCATGAAACATTAAAAATATTCAAAACGAAGAAAGAATCGAACATTTCTCGCATTAGAGAACATCTAACCGATGATGAAATATTATCGGCAAAAAACGGGATTATGGCAGAAACTTAAACCATAATTTTAAAATGATATTAGGCGGTAAGTTCAAGGCTCACCGCTTTTTTTGTGTTCAGTCGGTTTCTAAGTTCGGGCATTTTTATATTCAGAACAATCGCAAGCAAATGATTTCTCTTTTATGGAAAAAAACTTCGATCTATCTTTTTTTATTTAGAATATAAATAATATAAAGAATATAAGAGGCTGTAACGAGTTGGAATTTAGTGTTTTATTGATAGTAATTACGACCGATTATGAAGTATACTACGACTCTTTGTGAAAGTAATTACGACCAATTATGAAGTATGCTACGACTGAAAGTGAAGTCTACTACGACCGAATATGAAGTGTCAAAAATCTATTTACGACCGATTATGAACCTTTCTACGGCTTTTTGTGAATATGTTTATGGTAGATGAAAATGTTAACAATTGATATTATTCTAGATATTTTTTTGCTACCATGAATGGGAGTTAGCAAATGAGGACCATGTATAGGAAATAGACGGCTTGATTGATAGCATACTTAAAAGAAGAATAGAACAGGAAAGAGTAAGAATTAAAGCCGCTGCGGTTCCCCACCGTCAGCGGCTTTATCGCTTTCCTGGCGTCAGGAAAACCTTCTTCCCGGCGTCGGGTAGATGGTGTCATTCTCCCGGCTCCCCCAGATATTCCAATACCGCCTCATGTTGCAGCGGCGTCAGCGCCCTTTGCCGGGGTTTATAGTAAAGTTCTTCCAAGCGTCGTGTCAGTTCCGTGTTCAGCGCTATCCAGCGGTGCAGCTGGCTGACAGCGCTGCGGGGCGTGCTTCCCGGAAAGTATTGCTGTGCCAGATCACTCAGGTAGATGCCTCCGGGATGTTTTTTCTCTTCATTCATTGTGCGTTTTCCTTTCTTCTCTATAACATAAAAAAATTACCCGGTAGTAATTCAGTCACTACTACCGGGTGGTTTGTTCATTACTACTAAGTAGTCGGATCACTACCTACAGGTAGTTTTCCGAGCTTATCCCAGCGGATTTTCATCCAGTCCTCCGTCACCGCCTTCCGAACCGTTTCCGCCATCGCCGCCGTCATCGGGCAGCGGGGCTTCTCCTTTCTTGGCCACGCGGTGGAACGTCAGCCCGCCACTTCCCGAACGGGTGGCGGCCTTGATGGGCTTGCCCGGGCGGAACTGTATGGTGGCTCCGGTGATGTTGGAGGACGTGAATTTCTTCTCTGTCTCGGCACCTTCCGATTGCAGTTGTATCTGGAAACTGCCGAAAGTCTCCAGGCGCACGATCTTGCCTGCCGCCAGATGTTTATTCACTTGTTTGATCAGGGCGCGGATGGCGTTCAGCACATCACCGTCAGTGAGGGATGTGGAGTAGGCGATGTCCTCAGCCATTTCGTCCATGGTTACTTCGCCTGAGGCCTGTGCCTTGGCGTAGAACAGTTTCGGAGCGGTGTCGTCGCCCGGTTTGGTGCTCATGTGAGCAAGGGAATAGTTTACCATAATTTTGTAAATTAAGAATGAATAATGAAATTCTTCGGTCGTTTCGCGAAAAAGACGGGGCAAAGGTGCCGTAAACCGTCTGCCCGGTGTGGTAATACAGGGCTTTAGTTGCATTAATATGTTATTATCGTTATTTTTGTATCGGGTAATCATTCATGTTTTTAGGGTATGGACAATCAGCTGGAGCTTTTTCCTGGCAATCATCTTGCGTTTAACGGTGAATGTGGACGTGCATCCACCACACCGCTTCAGCGTACGGCTGCCAGCCGTGGTGAACGCATCAAGTTGCGTAACCAGGTGATGGTAGCCCGCCTTTACTATTGGCATGAAATCATGCGTCGCCGTATGGATGACGTGATTGTTATCCTTGCCGAATATGAGTTCTTTGTAGACGAACGTACCATCAACAATGCTTGGCTGGAGTATTCCGATTACTTTGAACGCCTTTGCAGTACCCATACCACAGCCCGACAACTTCAGAGGATATATCCCTGCTGGAAATGGTAGTTTTCTATATCCTGTCTATAAATTCAGCCACATACACCGCTTCGTATACTTTCAATCCGTCCGGACGTTTCTGAGGCCGGCAACTTTTGCGTCGCAGAGACTTTACGCAGCCTTCTACAGGGCGGAAGCCTTGTAAAATCCTGTGGATGTTTTCCAGCATGTCAAGACGCGCAAAGGCCGTGTCTTGTACCTGTACGGGTTTATTTACGTTGAACGAGGCGCAGTCATTGAATCCCACCTTCAGAGCTATGGCAACTTCTATGCGTTGCACCGTGGGGTGGTTTCCCGCCATGTTTTCCGCATCGGGATAATAGAGCTCTACCAGACAACAAGGGAACGCTACGGGCGGGCGGCTGTCCTGGAAGTCCAGTTGTCCTTCATCGGCATCTATCCAGCGTAATGCCGGGATTTCTTGCCTGATGCGGTCCATAACCGCTTTCATGATTTCTTTTTTCATTCTTCTATGATGGTTTTAAAAAGCTGTTCGATATCTTTTTTTAATATAATGTTCAGCTCCCGGCTTTCGCCCATGAACTGACGTTGAGGTATTAATGCCTTCCGGGTATGCTGCTTTACAACATACTGTTTGCCCTTTTTGCTGGTACGGTCATGAGTTTTTACAACAACACTTCCGGAGAATCCTTCATTATGGACTTTGGCATAAAGAACATTATCATTACCGGCTGAGATAACCACTTTGTCCGTTGATATTTCTGCCGGGCGTATACTGTTCAGCAGGTGTCCGCTATCCACCAACAGCGAACCGTTGGAGCGTTTATATCCCCGTCCGGGTCCCGGCCATTCCTTTCCATCGAACTCTTTATAGCGGAACCGTTCCTTGAAGTAATCCACGGCCAGTTCCGCCACCAGGTCCGGTACCGCATTCATGGCTTCATTTACCTTTAGTCTTAATTCCTTGCTGATATCCATTGTATTACAATTAAAATTCGTATTTTTGCAGAGTTCACCGCCAGCGACTCAAAAGAGCGTTTACCCTGGGACGGAGGGACGTAGCTGTACGTCTGAAAAAATGGCGGGTTGCCGGTGGACAGTCCAAGGAGGAGTGCAACACCGGCTATCCAATCCGGACGGGCGGAGAAGTGACGGGATCGCTTCACTTTATGGTTCGGACGGACGCGAGGATGCACTCTGACGTTTTTCGATCAACAACCCATGCCGCCGTTTGTCCCATATCTTTTGCAGTTGTTCCCTTTTTCCTTTCGGCAGTCTGGTTACCATCTCATACCAGGTCTTCAATAGCAGTTTCTCATCTTCTATCCGGTAGTTCACCACTATGACACCATCATTATAGTAACGCAACAGGCTGTATGTATCCAGTTCGTTCTTCTTTATTTCATCGTTCAGCCAGACCTCATCAGGAGATTGAAGGGTTTCCAGCATGGCATCCCACAAGTGGATGCGATTGTCACGCCCTTTTGCTGTGGTGTGGCTGTCGAACTGTTTTTTTTCAACAATGATATTTCTGCCCTGGTAATCGGGCAATGTGATTACACCGTCCTGTTCCATTTCATCCCATACTTGCCGCTCGCTTTTCTCCGTGCGGGGTATCTTCTCCGGTTTCTTTTCCATATTGGCAGGGACAGATTCCAACCCCCATTTGAGTGCGGTTTGCTTTCCCATACTGCCGGATGACTGTCCGGGGAACTTATTTATATACATTTGGTCAGCCGTAAATACCTGTGCCGAATCGCATCGGTTAACTCCCCAACCTTGTGCGGCGCTCATTTTCCATTCCTTGGTTTTCAAGAAATCATCAACGCGTCGACGCATTTCCTCCACATCAAAATTTACCTGATGTTTCATGCGGCCTACCACCCAACAACGACACTTCCAGCCGTTGGGAGGATATATCTTGTTCCAGCGCGGATCACTTTCGGGCAGGATGACTCCGTGCAGCTTTAGGTGTTCTTCACGTACCTTGCCGTCATATACGGTTTTGTATTCCCAGAACGGGAATATTTCTTTTTTGCTGCGCAGCCTGCGATAATTGGATGTAGCTTCTGCCGCCAGCACTGCCGTATCCCATTCTGTTTTCTGCCAGGTCTTGTTGAATACGTCGGTAATTTCCTTTGCTTGGCGGTGAAACTCATTGAAGTTCTTGCTTTCCCTGAACAATCTATTCAGTTCCTGTATTTCCGCTAATGTTTTTGCCGCTGAGAAATGGAACAGGTTTTGTTCCATGGCTGTTCGGAATACGTCGTCCGGGGCGTTGTAGGTGATTCCGATATCGGAATTCTTTATGTCCTTTTTAAATGCCGGTTGAACAGCTTTTAAAAAGTCGTCGGCAAAGAACCGGAAGAGTTCCGGGCTGAAGTCCGTCAGTTCCCCGTTCCATACCGCCGCGATGAGACGTTCGTCCAAAGAATCGGCATCACTCATGCGGATTGTGCCAGCCCCGCCCGGATGCGGGGCTGCTACGAAAAAAGACTTGATGCGTTCCCAAAGATTGCGGTCGTCGCTGTTCTTTACCGGTTCCCTGCCGACTTTCGGATCGTTGCCTTTTGTTGCCGAAGGTTCATTTTCCGTTTTATCAATTGTTTGCCCCGACGTGCTCAGAAACACCGGTTCCCCGTTTTGGGGTTCGGGAATACCGTATTTTTCGTAACCGTACGTCTGTGGTATGGGAATCATGGTGGAGAGAGTCTTCAGATCGCTTACCGTGAGTTCGTCCTTTTTATCCACAAAGGAGAACTTTCCGCCATGCACAGGATATCCCCTGCTTTCGAGCAACGGGACAAGATATTTGTTCAGCATGCGGATCACGAACCGTCGGTCGCTGCGGTGCTTCTTCTCCTGTACCTCCATGTGTACTTTGCTTTGCGAAAGCGATGCACCGTCTTTGGTGGTCATGGTCTGCCCCAGGATGGTAATAAGTATCTCTTCGTTGCAGGCATTGCGAAAGTCATTGTACAGGGCGCCGTTAGTGCTTCCTGACAGTGTGGTTTGTTCCACTTCGCTTTCTTTGGGTATCACCAGGTAGGGAGCCGCACCGGCTTCCTCAAAGGCCTGTATCAGCAGGCGGCGGCTTTGTTCGTCCATACTGTTGTATTTGCCGATGCGCTGCGGCATACCGAAGAGTTCGACGAACTGCGCCCAGTCACCGAAACCGCCGCGCTTGTAGATGACGTAGGGTGCAATCTTCAGCAACAATCCCAGATCGTCGTCTTTACCCCACTGGATGATCATGCCGTCCTCCGCATAGCTGATGCCGGTGGTATCATATTGTTGTCGTAGTATAAGTTTCTCTTTTGGGCGGATGTGTTTGCGGGGAATGCTGTTGAAGTCGAAGCCGTTAATGAACGAGTATTCGTCTACAGATATACCCCAGAACAGGCACCACATGATTTCCTTCAGTTGCTCTTCAAATTCGATGGTGTCTATCAGGTCGTTCATAACCGGTACTTCCTTCTTGTTCATCGTGAAGTTGATGTCGCAGTCCGTAATGGCTTCAATGCGTTTGTTGATGGCATCGAGCACGAAGCCATCCAACAGGATATCCTCGTAGAGGTCATATAGTTTGCTGCGTAGTCCCATGTCTGCGGCACGCAGGGCGCTCTTCCAGCTACCGATGTCGTTGACACCCCTGTGTACAGGCTGTATCAGTATCTGGTTGTAAACCGGTGTCACTGCTTTTTTTGCAGTGGCAGCAGGGATTTGCTTTTTATTCTTCTTTTTTTGTACCATGATAATAAGTTAAAAGTGATTGTCCCGTTTACGATTACTGCCGAAGGCAATTTCTCCCTGACACAGTTTGCAGTGCGCACTTGCTTCGGGTGCTGCCGGCAGGTTCGGATTCTGCTTGTTCTGGTTGTTTTTTAGCCACTCGATTGCCCGGTCGTATCGTTTCTCCCGCATCTCGATGTCCACTCCGGCATTGCAGATGTTGCAGAAATGCCAGGCTGCAATGTCCTTGGCGAAAAGTAGCAGAATGGGGTTGCGTTCCTTGCCCCGGGCGGCGAATATCTTGCCAGTGTCGTACTTGGTGAGATAGCCCTGCACTTCCTCGATGGCGGCATCTATGGCCGACATCATGGCGGCATCATCACCGTGGCTGATGGTGTTCATATCCTCTTCATAGATATGTGTGGTCATTTCCTCTATATCCAAATAAGCCATAATAGTATAGAATATTAAGTTTTACATTCGTTTTAAGTTACGCGGACGGCGACCTATCCAGCAACTTCCCGTCTCGATATGAGCGTTTAGCTGTTGGCACATGTAATAGCCGCCTTCTATGGCGTCCGGACCGTCGGCTGGTGCAGGTAGTCCGTCATCGAACAGGTGAAACTGTTCTTCCAGGCGAAGCATATTCGGATTGTCCTTTTCGCAGATGTTTAGTACCAATCGGCCTGCACGGTTCAGAGGTTCCAGATTACCTTCAATGCGGACAAACTTGTCGGGCTTGTCACGTCCATCAGGTGAGATATTAATGTAGTAGCCGTTTTCCTTGCCTTTGGCGAGGAAGAGGGGCACGAAAACCTGCTGGTAGAAAGGGTCCTGAAGTTTATTGTTCTCAATGTAATTTCGAGTCTGGGCACGTTCGCGTACATAATCGTGCATATAATAATACCAGTTCACGAATTCATCATTGATGACATGTTTCAGGTAGCCGGTATAAACATAAAGCGTTCCTTCATATAGGCCCATTAGGAAGTTTGCTTTGAAGGAATTCTTTTTTGCCTTCTTGCTGGTTTTATTACTGGGTGCGGGGTCTCCGTAGCTTACAATGTACTTTAACTTGTTTATGGGCGGGCATTCGCCCCATTTGATTTCTTTGAAATAAGCGCCTTCCACTACCGGGTTGTTGAAACATTCTTTTTGTCCGCTTGCCAGACTGACCTGTGCCAGTACCTCATCGATGATTTCTTCTGTATTCTTTTCCGGCCAGACGGAAGTTCCGAACTGGTAGTCCATTTGCGGATCGGGATGGTTGATATCCACCATACGGATGTTGATGATATCCCAGTTGCCGATAGGCTTTTCTCGTGCCGCCAGTTCACGGGCTTTATTTCCGGCTCGGGACACGCAGCAATCCTTGGCTATTACGTTGCCCGTCCAGATGGTTAGCAACGCTTCGCTGATGGAGCGGGTAAAGAACAAGGCCTGTTCAAACCAGTTCCATTTGTTGTTCACGATGTCCGGATTACGGCATTCTTCGTCCGTATCGTAGTCATCCATCAGCAGCACGTCCGGACGAACCTCGTCCATTTTCACACCACGCGGAGACTGTCCCCAGCCCATGGCCATGAACGACACGCGGGTACTGAGAGTGAAGTAATCTTCCGTCCATTTGTCGCCGATCAAATTTCCGTAGAAGAACTTCAGACGTTCGTTCGCCTCGAACTGAGCCCGGTATTGGTTCAGCAATTTTATGGCACCCTGATTGGTGGCGGAAGTCATGATGACGCACCGCTTATTCTTCTTTACGATGACCAGATAGAGAATAATGAACATAACGATGGTGCTCTTTGCCAATTCACGCGACCAGCTCAGCACTTCATACCAGTTGCCGTCAGAATGTCCGATGATCCGGTCGATGGCTTTCTTCTGGAATTTGGCGAACTCATACTTGGCATACCTGTAGAATATGAATTTCATCCACTCAACGGGATTTGCCTCCAGTTGGCGCAATTTCCTTGCCTTTTCTTCACCGGTCATGGTGAAGTCCACTGCGGTCTGTGTACGTATCTGCCGTATGGTTTCCTCCCAGTCATCGGACAGAACCTTGGTATTCCCGGTTAATTTCTTCTTGACCATGGCGTCACCTCAACCTTTCCTTTACGAATTCATCAAAGAAATAACTCAGCTCGATTGCTTTTTCCGGATCACGCTTGCGAAGCCAGAAAAGAATCTGCTTGCTGACACTTATGATATCGGCTATTCCGTAGTCACCTTCCATTTTGGCAATGGCAGCGGAAAGTTTATTGATGGTGTCCGCTTCGGCGGGTGTGGCATACTTGTCAGGTCGTGCGGCAATAGTCTTGTTAATTTCCGCTATCTGCATGTAGAGGTTACGTATCTGCTCCTCACGGGTGGTGGTGACGGCAGCCCGCAGCATCTCCCAGTTACCCTCTTTGCTCCATTTACTCATGGTAACGGGATTAATTCCGACTTTCTCTGCAATTTGCTTGCTTTGCAGTTCTCCCTGCAAAAAAAGCAACTTGGCCCAGTCCTTTTTCTGTTGGTTTGTAAGTGTCTTCGACATATCTTCTCCTTTCTTATTGCAGCACAAAGTTAGACTATGGACAGCACTAAAAATAATTGCCCTGTAATAGTTTCCGTCAGTTCGTAAACTATTACGGCACAGTAGGAAACGATTACAAACCGATTTGCACACCTTCTTTTTATCTCTCAATTTTGCACCAAACAAAACCTGAAAGCGATGAGTAAACCTTATACATTCTGCATACACGATGAGTCGGTAAACACGTACGGTTTTCGTATGTTGACGTCGGGCGCAAATCTGGAAGAATTCAAGAAGAATCCGGTCGTACTATATAATCACAACGATTGGGAGGCTCCCATAGGACGCGGGGAGAATATCCGTGTGGAAGGCGGGAGAATTCTTGTGGATGTTGTGTTCGATGAAGAAGACGAAAAGGGGCGGATGATAGCCGGGAAAGTGGACCGTGGTTTTCTGCGCATGGCAAGTATTGGAGCCTGGCCACCCGAAGAGGTTAGTGATGATCCCGCGTTGAAACTGTCGGGACAGACCGGCCCTACGGCAACAAAGTGGACCATGCGTGAGATGTCTGTTTGTCCCATCGGTTCCAACCACAATGCTTTGGCAATGTATGATCGCGCGACTAACAAGCGTATAGACCTTTCAGACAGTAAAGCATTTATTAAACTGATAGATAAGAGCATTAGTATTAACCATAAAACCCAAAACAACATGAGTTATTTGACACAGATGTTGAAGCTGTCGGATTCGGCGTCCGATCAAGCTGTTCAGGAAGCCGTGCAAGGATTGATTACCCTTCGCGACAATCTGCAAGCCGAGAATGCAAGCCTGAGAACGGAAAAACAGACATTGCAGGGGCGGGTGACCTCTTATGAAACAAAAGAGAAAGAGGCCAACAAACAGAAAGCTATTTCCCTGGTGGATGCTGCCGTAAAGGACGGACGTATTGATGCCAAGGGTAAGGAAAGTTGGCTGGAGGACTTTGGCACGGACTTTACCAAAGCGGAGGTTCGCTTGAGTTCCATTACCGCCCGTCAGCCCGTCAGCCCGCAAGTACATAGCGGTGGCAAGGCAACGGGCAGTGTGCAGTTATCAGACATGACTTTCAAGGAAATCCTTGAAAAGGATATGCTGAAAGAATTGAAAAAGGATAAGGACCTCTACCGGGAGAAGTTCTATAATGCCTACGGTAAGTACCCGGAGTAATCACTTTATAAATAAAAAAACAATGAAGACAAAATTCATCTTTTCACTGTTGACAGCGTTGCTGTTCAATTTTACTACTTCGGGGATGTTCGCACAGAGTATCGGTGTCGACCATAATCTGATGTTCGGCATCCAGATGGGGCTTTCACTGATTCCGTTGCACCTCACCGGCTGTTTGGCTGAAGGCTTGAACAAGGAAATCTGGATTCCAGAGATCATCGAGAAATTCTATCCTGAAACATCGTTTGTCTCTGATTCACGGGATTTCAGTATGTGGACGGACAATGAGTATCTGAACTTGCAGGAAGCGGGAATTGATCCACGTGTATTTATCGATAATGAAGTATACCCGATTCCTGTAGTGGCCCGTGGAGACAAGCCTTATAAGATTCCGATGAAGCGTTTTGATACGGAGAACACTGTACATATCAACGCTATAGAAATAGAGGAATCGGCAGAGAAGCGCAAGAGTGTGGCATCCGGTCACCAGAAGTCCTTGCAGATGCAGTTTTCTCAACTGGCCATTTACAACTGGGCGCCTACCCAAGACAGCGCAACTACTCCGGTGCTGAAACTGAACGATGGCAATGCCAGCAAGCAGGGTACCGGATATGTAGCCATGACTTACGATAAGATACTGGCACTCTCCACCCAACTGGATATGATGCTGGTTCCCAAAGAGGGACGTATCCTGGCGCTGCACCCGTACCATGCCACTGACCTCCAGCTTCAGGATTTAGAGATGTTCAAAACATTCTTTTCCACAGGTTCCATGTTCGGTTTCAAGATTCACGTAACTTCCATGGTTCCGAAATTTAACGGTGCTACCGGAAAGAAAGTGGAGTGGAACGCACCGGTTCGTGACACGGATGCCATTGCTTCCACCGTATGGTATCGTGAAGCTGTCTGCCGTGCCAAGAGTATGGAAGACATGTACTACCGTTTGAACGACCCGGAATACCGTGGTGACGTGCTGGGCTTCAATATGCGCGGCATCGCATTGCCTATCACCGGCAAATACCTGGGTGCCATGTTCACCACCAAGAAAGCATAACCCTTAAAATAGCAAGATAATGAGTTATATTAACATGAAATCGCGGAGAAGTTTCGACTTCGTAGCTCCCTATTCAGAAGAGGGAGACCGCTGTGTACAAATCCCGTTTCCGGTAGCGGTGACCCGCAAGCCCGAAGGTAATGACCTGGTGCATGACTGTAATCCTCAAATTGTGGACATTGCAGCCGCAACCGCTGCAACCACTTTCACACTGGACACGCAAGTGCAGGCAGGCTCACTGCTTATCATCAGGAATGCCAGTGCTGCTGCCCAGACCATGGGTGATGTAGCTTGCGCGGCAAGCAAGGTGACTACTTTAATGTACGACGGAAACGCCTACATCAGTATCGGAACTTCAGCTATCAGCGAGTGATGAGCAGAGGACTGCGAAACAACAACCCCGGAAACATCCGCCTGTCACGTACCGTGTGGCAGGGGGAAGTCCGGCCCTCACAGGACAAGTCGTTCTGCCAGTTCCGCACGATGGCCTACGGTTACCGGGCTTTGATAAAATTGTTGCAAAACTACCGTAAACTGAACGGTTGCCGCACGATATCGGACTTCATCAACCGCTGGGCGCCGCCTACGGAAAACAACACTTCAGGTTACATCAACCGGGTTTGTAAAGAAATGCAGGTGCCCGACAGCTATGTGCCTGATGTGAATGACCGGGTCATTATGTGCGCTTTCGCCGCTGCGATATCGCAGGTGGAGAATGGAGCGTCGGCTGTGATGTCGGACGTGGTGGCAGGATGGAACTTGCTTTAGTGATTAACGATTAGTGAAAAGTGATTAGCCATGAACTCGGACTTGATAATGCAGATTCTCCAATGGCTTGTGCCAAGCGGCATTGCCGGTTCCTTGTGGGCATGGCTGAGACATCGGGAGAATAACAAGGTAATCGCTGCCAAAGAGCGGAACGACGCTTATAAAGAAATGTACGACAACTTGTCGGGAACATTAATAGACTTACAGAATGAAAATATCAAACTTTACAAGGCGGTACGCGAACTTAACCGCACCATTCAGAGGGCTTCTACTTGCAAGCACTATGCTGATTGTCCTATCCGTAGTGAGCTGCAAAAGTCAGGGACAATTGACACGGAGCGTCATCAACACGGACAGCCTGCAAAGCAGAAGCGGGTTCGCTCTCCTGCAAGAACCGGTACCGCCCAGCATGGTGAAGACTGTATTCCCTATGGGGATGTTGAAACAGATACCTGTGGGAACGGGCTTCAGTAAGCGTAGCGGGCAGGCCACGGTGAACGTCATCCGGATGCCGGGTGACAGCATCGAAGTGATTGCTACCTGTGACAGCCTGGCGCGACAATTGATTCTGCTTACAGAAGAATTGACGCGGATCAGGAACGACACTCAGGAAGAAGTGGAAGAACTGCCGCCTGAGGTAATAAAGGAACCTGCGGGTTTCCAATGGTTTCAGATATGGATAGGGAGAGTTGCCGTTGTGGTCCTTATTCTATGGGTGATTAAACGGCGATTGAACAGAGCTAAAAAAAACGAATGACATTATGGATGGATTAATATTTGGAATGGCCAGTCTCAAATTCAAGGAGAAAGTAATCGGTCTTATCAGCGAGGAAGGCCTTCA
>ERZ809769.362-NODE-362-length-13201-cov-6.05462_pt1 | contig 13201 bp, 7 predicted proteins | sample MGYA00520276_ERZ809769 | MGnify/ENA primary metagenome ERZ809769 (study PRJEB31588, sample SAMN03401199) | human gut metagenome | study: EMG produced TPA metagenomics assembly of the PRJNA231909 data set (A prospective, longitudinal analysis of the... | reverse complement strand
GATTAGCGTAGGAACGAAGGGCAAACCCGATAAGGGTGTGTGTCAGGCAAAAGAAATCACCGCCGAATCCTTGGATGAAATTACCACAGATAGTGCTGGTGCTGATGTTGTAGAAGCTCTGCGGGCACTTAAGAAAATCGGTATTGCCACTAAAGTAATCAATGGCAAAACCTACGCAGCAATAGCAATGGAAATTGTCCAGTCTGTGTCGTAAAGCTTAATTCGCAAAATTGAAGAATTGACTTGCCCCGAGGAGCACCCCGCTCCCCGGGGCTTTTTTGCGTTTAGGAGCAAACTCCCCCAGTCGCCTGCGGCGACAGCCCCCTCAAAGAGGGAGCCTTTCGCATCGGCAAAGCTTCCGGCTCAGGTGCAAAGCTTCCGGTTTCGCCAGAGCCTCCCTCACTGAGGGAGGTGGCAAACCTGCAGGGTTTGACGGAAGGAGTCCGCCCCGCCGTTTTTTTGCGCCTTTTGGCAGAGATGTCGTTTTCAGGTACGACCCCTTTCCGTGAAAAAGCATCTCCGAAACGACCGCAGTCGTTTCGGAGATGCAAAATTTAAAATAATTCTTCCGCTGATATTTGCCAAAGCGAACGCGGCGGCAATTCTGAATGGTTTCTCTGTCAAACCGTGTCGTTTTGTGGTACAATAAAAACGTATTCTGATGTGAACAGGAAAGGACGTTTCCATGCAGCTGTTTGAACTGGTGTCCCCGCGGCTGTTCCGCCCGCTGGCGGGGCCGAACCGGGCTTTTTATGCGGAATTGCTGCTTCTGCTCTGGGAGGAGTGCCGCCACACGGCGGATTACAGCATTTCCCGTGCGGAGGCCGTCTGGCGTGCCGAGGATTACTTTGCCGCACTGGCAAAGCCCCTTGCGCTGGATGCCGACGGTGCGGGCGATGAAGAAGAGCAGCCCACCCGCGACCCTCACACGCTGGCCGTGGGCTTTCTGCTGCGGCTGCGCCGCACCGGCTGGCTGGAAGAGCAGCCCGGCAGCTACGAGGGGGAAGCGTCCCTTGCCTTTGTGCCGGAGGTAACGCCGCTGCTGGAAGCGCTGGAAGAAATATTGAACCCCCGCGTAGTTACCTACACCGGCAAGCTGTACAAGGCATGGCAGCTGCTGGGCAGCATCGGGCAGGAAAAAAGCCCCTATGAGAACGTTCTGCGGGAGGTGGACGCAGACCTTGACGCGCTGAACCGCTCTCTCCGGGCGCTCAACGCCTCCATCGGCCACTATATCGACCGGCTCACCCGCAACCGCACCCCGCAGGAGGTGCTGGAACTGTTCGACCAGTACGAGGAAAAGGTGGTGGCGGCGGCCTACCACCGCTTCAAGACCAGCGACAACCTGTTCAACTACCGCGCCTATCTGGAAGAGGAGCTGGACGACTGCGAGGAGAACTACCTGCCGCAGCTGGCCTTTGATTATGCCCGGGTGGAGCGCTGCGCCCCGAACGAAGCGACACCTGCCGTGCGTGCGCTCATCCAGAAGCAGCGGGACGCGCTGGAAGAGATGAGCCTGCTCATGCGCGAGATCGATGCAAGCCACATCCGCTACCGCAAGCGGGCTGTGCAGCGGGCACAGTTCCTGCTGCTGAGCGACCGTTCTTCGCAGGGCAGCGTCACCGCTCTGCTGCGCCGCTACGCCGAGGACATCCGCACCCCGGAGCAGCTGTTTGAGCCGGACGACGGCCCGGTGGCAAAGCGGCTGCATCTGTACCCGGCGGCAGTGTTCGGGGAGAAATTCCTCTACCCGCCCGCTGCCCAGCGCACCGCCGAGCCGCTGGCCCCGGTGCGCACCGAAGTATTCGATCCGGAACAGCTCAAAAAAGAGCAGCAATTGCTGCTGGATTACGCCCGCCTTGCCGTTACCGAGGAGAACGTGGCCCTGCTGGCCCGGCAGGCCCTTGCCGCCCGCCCGCAGGTGAACGCGGCACTTCTGGCAGACGAATACCCAAACGATTTTGCCCGCATCATCGGCCTGCATACCTACTCGCAGTCGCCGCACCGGGATTATGACATTCAACTCACCGGCAATTGGGTGGAGCGCGGCGGTTTCCGCTTTGAGGACTTTGTCCTCACCCGCCGCAGGGAGGAAGAAAATGGCAACCATTAACATGCTGGAAGAAACCGCGAATTACCTGCTGAACCACTGCTTCGTGCTGGGCGGCGTGGAGGATCAGCGGGCAAAATATCTTTATGTGCAGGACCATCTGGACGAGGTGCGCGCTGTGTTCGCCCCGCTGGGCTATTCTGTATTGCTGTACCCGGCACCCCTGCAGGCGGCGGCTCTGGTCAACGGCCACGAGGGCAGTCAGGCCCGGCTGCTGAAATATGAGAGCATCCTGCTTTTGGTATTGCGGCTTTTGTACCTGCAAAAGCGCGAGAGCCTTGCGGCCAATGCCGACGAGGTGCTGGTGACGGTGGAAGAGGTGCAGACCGAGCTGCAGAAGATGAATCTGCCCCGCCGTCTGGACCAGAAAACGCTGGAAAACCTCATGCGCACCCTGCGCCGGTACAATCTGGCGCGGCCTGTGGGCCGGCTTTCCGGGCTGGACAGCCGCATTGAGGTATTTCCCACCGTGCTGCTGGCCCTGCCGGATGCCGACCTTGCGGATGCCGCCGCCGAGAGCGGGCGCACCCGCACAGAGCTTGGCCTTTATGAACGACCGGAAGAAGCAGGGGAGGGTGAAGAATGATCGAACTCAAACGGCTGAAGCTTATCAACTGGCACAATTTTGAAAATGTCACCTTCGACTGCGCACGGCTCACCTATATGATCGGTGTGAACGCCGTGGGCAAGACCACCATTCTGGATGCCATCCGCTACTGCCTGACCACCAACCGCAATTTCAATGCGCTGGGCAATAAAAAGAGCGGCCGCACCCTGCAGGGCTCGGTGCACGCAAAGCAGCGCGGCGAGAACGCCTACCGCCGCCCGGGCCATACTGTGGCCTACATCGGGGCGGAGTTCTGGGACAGCGTCAAGCGCACCCCCTTCGTCATCGCGGTGCGGGTGGAGTCCGAAGGCCCCATGCAGGAGCTGCACCCCGGCGATCAGACATGGTATCTTTCGGAGGACGGCTGCACGCTGGAACAGCTGCCCTTCATCGACCCCAAGACCGGTGCACCCAGCGCAAAGGAGGACTTCAAGCCCGCAACGGGCCGTCTCTCCTACACCCGCAGCCCCAGCGAAGCGCGGGACCGCATCTGCCGTGCGCTGGGCATCGGGCGCGCCTCCAGCCCCTTGGGCAAAAAGTTCAACGAGGTGTTCCAGATGGGCACCAGCATGGACGAGATCCCCAACTTCCGGGAGTTTTTGTACCAGTACATCCTGCCCCAGCCGGAGCTGGATCTGGACGCGCTGCAGGGCGACCGGCTGGAACTGGAAAATCTGCACGCCGTGCTGGCCGAAGCACAGACCCGCGCCGACGCGCTGGAAGAGATCGTGGATTTTGGCCGCGAAGCTGCCGAAAAGCAGACCCAGACCCTTGTGAACCGGGGCGCGGCGCTGCTGGCCCGCGCCGCTGCCGACGGCAGCGAACAGACCGTCTGGCAGGAGCATCTGGATGCGGGCCGCCGCCAGCTGGAACAGCTGAACGCCCGCTATGCCGAGGCCAAAAATGCCGAAGCGGAAGCCCGCCGGGCCTATCTTTCCGCCCACGGTGCCGCCAGCGCCAGCGGCGAGGGCCGGGCACTGGATGCCCTGACCGAGGAGCTTTCCCGCCGCAAAACGGCGCTGGATACCGCCGCACGCAAAGCCGAAAAGGCAGAAAGTGCCCTTGCCCGCACACAGAGCCTGCTGGCTGTGCTGCGCCGCAGCGGCTTTGCTGCCGGCATCAAGGCCGAAGAGCTGACGGCGGACACTCTGCCGCAGCTCACCGCATGGCTCTCCGCGCAGGAAAAACCGCTGGAGGAAGCCTATTTTGCTGCCCGCCAGAACACTGCTGCTTTGCAGAAGGAGCAGGCCGGCAAGCGTGCGGAGCTGGATGCCGTGTCCGGCGGCAAGTGGGTCTACCCCCACGGCGATGCCGCCACCCGGGTGCGGGATGCCGTGAATGCGGAACTCAAGAGCCGGGGCATGCAGCCGGATGCGAAAATTTTCTGCGAGCTGTTGAACGTGGAGGACGAAAGCTGGCAGGACTGCGTGGAAGCCTGCCTTGGCGACCGCCGCTTTGATATCCTTGTGCCGCCCGCCCACTACGAAGCCGCCAAGAGCGCCTTTGTGGCTCTGAAGGACAAGGTAGGCCCCATCAGCCTGCTGGACACCCCGGGCATCCGCAAGGCCAACCGCCGCGCCGACAAGTACGGCCCGGACAGCCTTGCCGCGCAGGTGAGCAGCGAAAACCCGCTGGCTGCACAGTATGCCCAGACCATTCTGGGCCGCATCGTCTGCTGCGACACCCCCGATACGCTGGAACAGCATCCCGACAGCGCCACCCGCGACCTTCTGCGCCACCACCCCTTCCGGCTGGAACGGCTGCGCACTCCCCAGCGGTATATCGGTCTGGACGCACGCCGCGCCCGCGCCGGGGCGCTGGCGGCCGAGCTGGAAGCTCTGGGGGAAAGCGCCCGTGCTGCCGCCCAGACAGAACAGAACCTGAAAGCCGCCTATAACCAGTACCAGACCCTGCTGCGGGGCACGGCACTGGACGAGCTGGCTGCGCTGTGGGCTGCCCGCGCCGCACTGACTGCCGCACAGAATGCTGTGACCGAACAGGAAGCAAAGCTCACCGAGTGCCGCGAGAACCCGCTGCTGCAGCAGCTTTACAAGGAGGAAGAAGCCCGCGAAACCGCGTGGGAGGCTGCCCGCGCCGCCGTGGAGCAGGCGGGCGGCGACATCCGCGTGTGCCAAAAGCAGATCGCCTCCTGCGAAGCAGAGCAGAAAAAGGCAGGGGAAACGGCCCAGCAGAGCGCCGATGCTGCCCGGAGCTTCTTTGCGGCGCACCCGCTGGTGGAGCCGCTGGCCCGCACCCGGATGCTGGCGCTGGCCCCGGCAGATAAGCCCCGCGCCGCCGCACAGGCTGCGGAAAAGGCGCAGGCCAAGCTGGACGATGCGCTGGCCGTCTATCTGACCGGCACGCTGGAACCGGCCCAGAAGGCCTACAACGAGCACTATGTGTGCGATTATCCGCTGGGCCTTGCGGGGTTGGACCAGTACCGCGCCCAGCACGAGAGCCTTGTGCGCATCGATCTGGAACGCTATGCCGCCCGTCTGGAACAGGCCCAGCGGGACTGCAAGGACCGCTTCCGCAAGGATATCCTGTTCCGCATGAAGGACGATATCTTCAACGCCCGGCGGCAGTTCCGGGAGCTGAACAAGGTGATGGAACAGCTGACCTACGGCGAGGAGGTCTACCGCTTTGAGCTGGAGCCCAGCCGCGACCCGCAGCTGGCGGCCTTCTATCAGGTCATCGTGGACAAGGGCAACCAGCAGATGACCGAGGGCGACTCGCTGGACAACCTTGCCGCCACCGCCGACCCGGCCTATGAGCGTCAGGTGGACGAGCTGATGGAAAAGATCATGGCGGACGTGGACGAGAACACCCGCGCCCGGCAGGAGGGCCGCACCGGCGGCGTGACCCTGTCGGACTATGTGGACTACCGCACCTATCTGGACTACGACATCAAGGTGACGAACCGGGTCACCGGCCAGCAGGCGTACCTGTCCCGCGTCAGCCGCGACTCCTCCGGCGGCGAGAATCAGGCCCCCTTCTATGTGGCCATCTGCGCCAGCCTGCTGCAGATCTACGAAAAGAGCGAGAACAGCATCCGCCTTGTGCTGCTGGACGAAGCCTTCAGCAAGATGACCAGCGACCGCATCCGCCCCATGATGGAGCTGTTCCGCCGCCTGCAGCTGCAGGTGCTGCTCATCTCCACCGTGGAAAAGAGCACCGCCATCCAGCCCTACTGCGACATCACTTACTCCATCGTCCGCCACGGCGACACCAACGCAATAGCGCCGTTTGTCCGCCTTGCGGCGGAATGATGTGCGCATTGTATGCGCAATGATGTCTGCCTGCGCAGCAACCTCATTTCTGCGTAGCAGAACATCATAAAAAAAGAAGCACGCATCTGCGTGCTTCTTTTTTTATTGCTACCGCAGTGGTAGCACATCTTCGTCTTCGTTGATCTCTTCCATCATCCCATCCGCAAAGTACCAGCCTCTGCCGTACAGCGCCTCGCTGCCGTCGGCGCACAGGATATACGAGCCGTCCGGCAAAGCGAGAAAATGCCGCTTTTTGCTGTCGGCAAGGGCGATGTCCTCCACCTTCTGTCCGTCCAGCACATGATCCCGGATGAACTGGTAGTGGGGCAGGATGCGGGTCTCGGTCAGGCCAAGGCCGTTCATCCAGCGGGAGTAGTGCGGGTCGGCGGCTTCGCCCGGTTCCTCGGGCGCGGCGTACACGATGTGGGCGGCGTTCATGCTGCCGGCACTCACGCCCAGCACGATGCCGTGGTAGTTGTGGAACAGCCCCGGCAGGCCCAGCTGAGCAAAAAAGTGGTTCTGGGTGGGCACGTGCCCGCCGCACAGCATCACAAAGCCGCTTTGGGGCAGAAGAGAACCGATCTCCTCGGCATTGCGGGCATCGCAGGGGATGAGCGCCGTCAGGGGCAGGTGGGCGTTCGCAAAGCTCTGGGCAAACACCCGGCACATCTCGTCGTTCTGCTCGTAGGCATAGGGGTCTGCCGCAATGGCAAGGCCCAGCACGGCGTGATCCGGCCAGACGGCCCGCAGGTTCGCCACAAAGTGGTTGCGGGTGTCCAGCACCGGAATATCCGGCCCCGGCTCAAAGGGGCAGCCGCTGGGGCTGCTGGTCAAAAACAATGTCATAATGATTCCTCATAAAAAGTGAATAAAGGCTGTGTCCATTTTAACACGATTTTGCTGCCAGCGGCAGAGCCAGAATCACCAAAAAAATCCCCCGCTTTTCGCCGTTTCGCAGAAAGCAGGGGATCTTATCATGCCTTGCGGTAATGGAATACATTGTCCTTGGTGAGGAGCATGGCGGCGCTCACGGCCAGAGCCGCCAGCTCGGCGGCGGTGACGGCCAGCCAGATGCCGTCGATGCCCAGTAGCAGCGGCAGCAGGAGAATGGCGATCACCTGAAACGCCAGCGTGCGCAAAAAGGAGATCAGTGCGCTGGTCACGCCGTCGCCCAGCGCCGTGAAGAAGGAGGACGCGTACACGTTGAAGCCCATGATGAGGAAGCTCAGCGCATACAGCCGGAAGGCCCGGCTGGTCAGGGCCAGCAATTCCGCATCGTAGCCCACGAAAATGCGCGCCACACAGGGGATGATGAACATGGAAGCCAGCGTCAGGGTCACAGCCACCACGGCGATGAGCCGCAGGCTTTTCCGGTAGAGATTGTGCACCTCGGCGTGGTTGCGGGCACCGTAGTGGAAGCTGACGATGGGCGCACTGCCCACGGCATAGCCCACGAACACCGCCACGAACAGGAAGGCCGCGTACATGATGACGCCGTAGGCGGCCACACCGTTCTCACCGGCCAGACGCAGCAGCTGGTAGTTGTACAGGATATTGACCAGCGACATGGAAAGGTTGGTCATCAGCTCGGAAGAGCCGTTGATGCAGGCATCCCGCAGGACTTTGCTGTAAAAACTGGTCTTGCACAGGTGCAGGCGGCTGGAGTTGCTGCGGTCGATGAAGTAGAACACCGGCAGTACGCCGCCCACCAGCTGGCTGATAAAGGTGGCAATGGCCGCGCCCTCCACGCCCCAGCCCCAGATACCCACCATCAGCACATCCAGCACCATGTTGGTGCAGCCCGCGCCCACGGTGAACCAGAAGCCGAGGTGCGGCTTTTCGGCGGTGACGAAAAAGCTCTGGAACATATTCTGCAGCGCAAAGGTGGGCAGGGACACCATCAGGATGCGTCCATAGCGCACCGCATAGTCCAAAAGCTCCCCCTTGGCGCCCAGCAGCACGGCAATGGGCCGCAGGAACACAATGCCCAGCACCGCCAGCACACTGACCGAGATCAGAGCCGCCAGCAGGAACAGGGTGAAATAGCGGTCGGCCTTTTTCTGGTCGCCCTCGCCCAGCGTGATGCCCACGATGGCGCTGCCGCCGGTGCCCAGCATAAAGCCGATGGTGCCCAGCAGCATGGGCAGCGGCATGATGAGGTTGACCGCCGCAAAGGCCGTCTTGCCCACAAAGTTGGAGACACACAGGCCGTCCACGATGCCGTAGATGGAGGTGAACAGCATGGTACCGATGCAGGGCAGTACGAACCGCAAAAGGCGGGGATAGGTAAAGTGATCGGAAAGCTGGATCCGCTGCTTGGACATGGCGTCCTCCTTTCTGCACAAGGTGCAAAAAACGGGCCGGATAAATGTCCGCGAGTGCACGCCCGGCCTCGATCTGCTTCGTCACTACGGCAACGAAACCTCCGGCGGGGCGCTGTCTGCACGGCATCTTATCCGGCCCGTTTCAAATTACGTTGAAAACGGTCCTCCGATGAACCGAAAAAGAGCATATCAGAATTTATTTTTGTTGTCAAGGCAGAAAAATCAAAAAATCGGCATTCGAGGGTCAAAATTCATAAACTGTCTCTTTCCAACGTTTATCAAACCTGTTAGAATGATAAAAGTTTTTTTATGGATCCGGAAAGGAGAACTCCTGTTTTGATGAAACGTTTTTATACCGCCATCGTGCGCCGCCGCAGGCTGGTGCTGGCGGTGTTTGCACTGGCGGCTGTGCTGAGCGTGTTCGCAGTGCGTCAGGTAAAGGTGGATTACGATATCAACGACTATCTGCCGCCGGAATCCCCCTCCACCACCGCCATCGAGGTGATGAACGGTGCTTTCACCGGCGGCATCCCCAACATGCGGGTCATGGTGCGGGATGTCACGGTGCCGCAGGCGCTGGAGTACAAGGAAAAGCTTGCCGCCATCGACGGAGTGTCCTCCGTTGCATGGCTGGACGACAGTCTGGATGTGACAGTGCCTTTGCAGATGCAGGACACCGCCACGGTGGAGAGCTATTATAAGGATGGCTGCGCCCTGTTCACCGTGACGGTGGAGGACGAGAAGCGTCTGGAAGCCGTGGCTGCCGTGCGGGATCTGATCGGGGAGGGCAACGCGCTGGAGGGCGCGGCGGTGTCCACTGCCGTTGCCACCAACTCCACCGTGACCGAGGTGGCAAAGATCGCCGCCATCGCGGTGGTGTATGTGCTGTTCATCCTGATCCTGACCACCGATTCCTGGGCGGAGCCGCTGCTGGTGCTGACGGGCCTTGGCGCGGCCATCCTGCTCAACAACGGCACGAACCTCATCTTCGGCACCATCTCGTTTGTGACGAATGCGGCGGGCAGCATCCTGCAGCTGGCGGTGTCGCTGGACTACTCGGTGTTCCTGATCCACCGCTTTGCGGAGTGCCGGGCTGAAAACCCGGATGCCAGCCCGGAGGCGTGCATGGTGGATGCCCTGTGCAGATCCACCGGCTCCATCCTGTCCAGCGGCCTGACCACCGTCATCGGTTTTCTGGCACTGGTGCTCATGCAGTTCCAGATCGGCCCGGATCTGGGCCTTGCGCTGGCAAAGGGCGTGGTGCTGAGCCTTGTCACCGTGTTCACCTTTATGCCCGCGCTCACGCTGGCAGCGTATCAGTGGATGGATAAGACCTGCCACAGGCCCCTGCTGCCCAGCTTTGACAAGTTTGGCCGCTTTGTGGCCCGCATCATGCTGCCCATGGCGCTGGTGCTGGTCATTCTGATGGTGCCCAGCTATCTGGCCTCCAACTCGAACCAGTATTACTACGGTGCCGCCCACATGTTTGGCGAGAACACCCGTCTGGGTGCGGACACCGCCGCCATCGAGGAGACCTTTGGCCGCAGCGACACCTACGTTGTACTGGTGCCGGAGGGCGACACCGCCACGCAGCAAAAGCTTTCGGATGCACTGCACGCCATCCCGGAGGTGACCGGCATCCTTTCCTATGTGGACAACGCAGGCGCGTCCATTCCGCCGGAGTTCGTGCCCGGGGATACGCTGGGGCTGCTGGTCTCCGGCGGCTACACCCGCATGGTGCTTACGGTGGATGCCGACACCGAGGGCGATGGGGCCTTTGCGCTGGTGGAGCGGGTGCGCGCCACGGTGCAGCAATATTACCCGGACAATTATTATCTGGCCGGTCAGGGCGTGAGCACCTATGACCTGATGGACACCATCACGGCCGACATGGTCAAGGTGAACCTGCTGGCCATCGGCGCAGTATTCCTGATCCTGCTCCTCATGAAGCGCCAGCTGCTTTTGCCCATCATTCTGGTGCTCAGCATCGAGACCGCCATCTGGATCAATCTGGCCATCCCGTACTTCCGGGGCCAGTACGTGTTCTACATTGCCTATCTCATCATCAGCTCGGTGCAGCTGGGTGCTACGGTGGATTACGCCATCCTCTTCTCCGACCGCTATCAGGAGTTCCGCGAGACGCTGGGCCGCAAAGAAGCCGTTGCGGCCACGGTGTCCGCCGTGACCACCTCGGTCAGCACCACAGGCAGCGCCATGGCGGTGGTGGGCTTCCTGATGGGAGCCATTTCCACAAACCAGCTGCTGGGCCAGCTGGGCAATTTTCTGGGCGTGGGCAGTCTGGTGTCACTGGCCATCGTGCTTTCGGCACTGCCGGGCTTTTTGTATCTGGCCGACCCGCTCATTATAAAAAAGAAAAGACAGCCGAAGGAGGCTTGACCGAGATGAAACATCGATTTGTGCGCCGGGTGTCGGCGCTGGCGCTGGCAGGCTGCCTGCTGGCGGGCAGCAGTCTGCCAGCTTTTGCAGCAGCCTCCGCTGCCAAGGAAGAGGTCATTTATGCAAATCTTACGGCCTCCGGTGCGGTGACCGGCGTGTACGCCGTGAACAGCTTTTCCGTGCAGGCGGGGGACACCGTTGCGGACCACGGCAGCTACACTGCCGTGCGCAACATGACCACGAGCGATGCCGTGGAGCAGAGCGGCGATACGGTCACGGTGCATGTGACCGAGGACGGCAAGCTCTATTATGAGGGCACCATGGACGCCGCCACGGCCCTGCCATGGGTGGTAAAGCTGACCTATACGCTGGACGGGGCAGAAATCCGCCCCGACGAGCTGGGCGGCAAAAGCGGTGCCCTTTCCATCCGGCTGCAGGTGAGCCGCAACCCGGACTGCACCGGCAGCTTTTTTGACGACTACGCGCTGCAGGTGACCATGAGTCTGGACACCGGCCTTGCCCGGAACATTGAAGCACCGGGCGCTACGGTGGCGAATGTGGGCAGCAAAAAGCAGCTCTCCTACATCCTGCTGCCGGGCGCGGACAGCGACGTGACCGTCACCGCCGATGTGACGGACTTTGCCATGGACGCCGTATCCCTGAACGGCGTGCGGCTGAACCTGAACCTCGACCTCGGGGATATGGACCTGACCGGGATGCTGGAACAGCTGCAGAGCGGCTCCGTTCAGCTGGACGATGGTGCCAACGCGCTGGCAGACGGCATTGCGCAGGTGCAGGCGGGCATCGACACTCTGAACGGCAATTCCGGTGCCTTGACCGGCGGCTCAGCCCGGGTGCGTGCCGCCCTCACCCAGATGCAGACCGCGCTGAACGGCATCTCGGCCTCCACCGATGAGCTGAACACCCTGCTGGATGCCTCCACCCAGATCCGGGACGGCATTGCCCGGCTGGATGAGGGCGCGGCACAGCTGGAGCAGCAGGTGAGCTTTGAAGCCTACAAGGCCATCCTGAAAGAGAACGGCCTTGACCTTGACGTGGTAAAGGATGGCAATGCCAAGGCTATTGAGCAGCTGCAGGGCATGGTGTGGATGATGCCGCAGCTCAAGGATGTGATCCTGCTTTTGCAGGGGTCTACGGCCAACATCGATGCCATGCAGACCTATCTCGACACCGTGAACGGCGGCATTGCCCAGCTGCACGAGGGCAGCAGCACCCTGAACGGCAGCTACGGCGAGTTTGATGCCGGGGTGCGTCAGCTGGCCGGGGTGCTTACTGGGATGCTGGGCAATCTCTCGGTGCTCACCGACGGCGTGAACCAGCTTGCCGCCCAGTATGTCCAGCTGGACGACGGCCTGAACGCCTACACCGACGGTGTAGCCCAGCTGAAGGCGGGCGCTGCGCAGCTGGCGGAGGGAGCGTCTCAGCTGACCGGCGGCACCGGCGAGCTGCGCAGCAGCGTTTCCGGCATCGACATGGGTGCCCAGCTGGACGGCCTGCTGAACAGTCTTTCCGGCGGCGGGGAGGTGCAGAGCTTCACCTCGGCAGAGAACACCGAGATGGGCGCGGTGCAGTTTGCGTTGCAGACCACTGCCATCACAGCCCCGGCCCCGGCTGCCCAGCCGGAACCGGCGGCTGTGACCCTGACCTTCTGGCAGAAGTTGCTCAAGCTGTTTGGGCTGTATAAAGGATAAGACATAAAAAGAAAGAATCTGCAATTGTGATGCCCGAAGTTCAGGCTGACAGTTGCAGATTCTTTTTTGTTAACGGGCTCGCCCTCTCAGTCTCACATTTGTTCGACAGCTCTCCCAAAGGGAGAGCCCTTGGCAGAACCAGAAAGTTGACCGTAATGCCAAAGCCTCTCACTTTGGGAAAGGTGGCACGCCGCAAGGCGTGACGGAGAGGGCGAGGCCGTGCAAGATTTTGAAGAAACTTTATTCAAAATGATATTCCACCAGTTCGCAGTTTTTGATGCCCGCAGCTGCGTATTCCTCGTTGGTCATATCGTAGAAATAGGACTGCACCACCCGGGCGATGCCGTTGTGGGCCACCAGCAGATAGGTCTTGCCGGTGTCGGCCTTCAGCTCGTCCAGCAGGTTATAGATGCGCTGGGCCAGCTGCATCATGCTCTCGCCGCCGTCGTAGCGGTCGGCGAAGTGGGTCTTGGAAACGCGGAACTCGCCGCCGTTGCGGGGCGTGCCCTCGTATTTGCCAAAGCACTGCTCCCGCAGGCGCGGCTCACACCGGGCGGGCAGGCCGGTGGCCTCGGCAATGGCCATGGCGGTGTCGGCGGCGCGGGACAGGGGAGAGTAGAGGATCTCATCGATGTGCACCCCGCTGGCTTTGACGGCTTCGCCCAGCTTCCGGGCCTGCTGGCGGCCCCGCTCGGTGAGGGGGCTGTCGGTCATGCCGCAGATCTTGTTTTCAACGTTCCAGACGGTCTCTCCGTGGCGGGTGAAATAAAGCGTATGCAGAT
>ERZ809769.353-NODE-353-length-13455-cov-16.5174_pt1 | contig 13455 bp, 10 predicted proteins | sample MGYA00520276_ERZ809769 | MGnify/ENA primary metagenome ERZ809769 (study PRJEB31588, sample SAMN03401199) | human gut metagenome | study: EMG produced TPA metagenomics assembly of the PRJNA231909 data set (A prospective, longitudinal analysis of the... | reverse complement strand
TACGGCAGAATGATAGAAATTTACCTTTACTGTTCGGTATCGCCTATCCCGTTTGCAACTATGACCAACAGAGAGTGGGGACAGATAGGCAATAACTACTTAAAAGCCCTGTTCGCCCTCGGTTTTCAAGGCTTCCTCATTATGATATGCGTCGGCATTTATGCGGTTTTGGTTGGCAGCATGATTGTAGCGGACAACCTGCACAGCGCGATTTTCTCCCTTGCAGCCTACACCGTGATTTTGTGCTTCTCCCTATTCAAAACAGGCGCACTTGCGAAGTCAATCTTTAATGCCCATTAAGACCGAAAGGAGGTTTTCACTTGGCGTATGTACCCGTACCCAAAGACTTATCAAAAATCAAAACGAAAGTCGCTTTTAATCTGACAAAGCGGCAAATCATTTGTTTTGCGGCAGCCCTCGCTATGGGACTACCGCTTTTCTTTTTGCTCAAAGACAGCGCGGGAACAAGCATGGCGGCATTTGCAATGATTGTCGTTATGCTTCCCTGCTTCCTCTTGGCAATGTATGAAAAACACGGGCAGCCCCTTGAAGTCGTGATAAAGAACGTCATTCAGACAAAGTTTATCCGACCAAAGGAACGCCCCTATCAGACGGAAAATTTTTATGCCGTCATAGAAAAACAACGAAAACTGGAAAAGGAGGTATCGGCTATTGTCAATGGCAGAACGAAAAACCATGACCCGCGCGGTAAAAAATCCCGTGAAGCGTAAGCTGACCCGCGCAGAAAAGAAAGAAATCGCCGCCGTGATACAGGCGGCAAAGGGCGACGGGAAGCCCCACACCGCACAGCAGACCATTCCCTACTTGCAGATGTACCCGGACGGGATTTGCAGGGTAACGGAAAAGAAATATAGTAAAAGCCTTGTCTTTGAAGATATTAACTATCAGCTTGCACAGGCAGACGATAAGACCGCCATTTTTGAAAACTGGTGCGATTTTCTCAACTACTTTGACGCTTCCGTATCGGTGCAGCTCTCTTTCATCAATCAGGGCGCAAGAAAGGAAAAGGCACAGGCGGCTATCGAAATTCCGGCGCAGGACGACGCTTTTAACTCTATCCGCAGGGAGTACGCGGATATGCTGAAAAATCAGCTTGAAAAAGGCAACAACGGACTGGAAAAGTGCAAGTACATTACCTTTTCCATTGAAGCGGACAATCTCGCAGCCGCAAAAGCCCGCCTTTCCCGTATCGAAACCGACGTACTCAATAATTTTAAGGTGCTTGGCGTAACAGCCCGCCCCATGAACGGACAGGAACGCTTGAATGTACTGCATGGGATTTTCCACCCGGAGGGCGAGCCGTTCCGCTTCTCTTGGGACTGGCTTGTACCGTCGGGGCTTTCTACAAAGGACTTTATCGCCCCGTCCTCGTTCCGTTTTGGCGACGGGCGCACATTCCGCATGGGGCGTAAGCTCGGTGCGGTTAGTTTCCTTGAAATCCTTGCGCCGGAGCTGAATGACCGTATGCTTTCGGACATTCTCGACCTTGAAAACGGGATAATCGTCAATCTGCATATCCGTAGTATCGACCAGAGCGAAGCAATCAAGACCATTAAGCGCAAGATAACCGACCTCGACAAGATGAAGATTGAGGAACAGAAAAAAGCGGTACGCAGCGGGTATGACATGGATATAATTCCGTCCGACCTTGCTACTTTCGGCAGCGAAGCAAAGAACCTGTTGCAGGATTTACAGAGCAGAAATGAAAGAATGTTTCTGCTGACGTTCCTTGTGGTAAACATGGCAGACACAAAACGGAAGCTGGATAATGACGTATTTGCTACGGCGGGCTTTGCACAGAAAAACAACTGCGCTCTGACCCGCCTTGACTATTTGCAGGAAGCGGGCTTTATGTCCTCTATCCCTCTTGGAGAGAACCTTATCCCCATTCAAAGAGGATTAACGACCAGCAGCACCGCTATTTTTATCCCGTTCATCACACAGGAGCTTTTTCAGCGGGGCGCAGCCCTTTACTACGGCTTAAATGCGCTGTCAAACAACATGATACTCTGCGACCGCAAGCAACTGAAAAATCCCAACGGGCTTATCCTCGGAACACCGGGAAGCGGTAAATCCTTTGCGGCAAAACGGGAAATGACAAACGCCTTTCTCATTACTGACGACGATATTATTATCTGCGACCCGGAAGCAGAATATTTTTCCCTTGTGCAGCGTTTGGGCGGGCAAGTGATACGCCTGTCGCCTGCCGGAAAAGGCATGGACGGCAAGCCCCAGTATGTGAACCCTATGGATATTAACCTCAACTACTCCGAGGACGACAACCCGCTTGCCTTGAAATCCGACTTTATCCTTTCCCTCTGCGAGCTTGTTATCGGCGGCAAAGAGGGCTTGCAGCCAGTGGAAAAGACCGTCATTGACCGCGCCGTTAGGAATGTGTACCGACCTTTCCTTGCAGACCCCGACCCGGCAAAAATGCCGATTTTGGGCGACCTCTACAACGAACTGCTGAAACAGCCGGAGCCGGAAGCTGCCCGCATTGCGGCGGCATTGGAGCTTTATGTTTCCGGCTCTCTGAACGTCTTTAACCACCGTACCAACGTGGAGCTTTCAAACCGCCTTGTCTGCTTTGATATTAAGCAGCTTGGAAAGCAGCTCAAAAAATTAGGTATGCTCATTGTGCAAGACCAGGTGTGGAACCGCGTTACCGTAAACCGCGCCGAGAAAAAGGCGACCCGTTACTATATGGACGAGTTTCATTTGCTTTTGAAAGAGGAACAGACCGCAGCCTATTCCGTGGAGATTTGGAAGCGTTTTCGTAAATGGGGCGGCATACCGACCGCTATCACGCAGAACGTCAAAGACCTTTTAAGCAGCCGCGAAGTCGAGAATATTTTTGAAAACTCTGATTTTGTCCTCATGCTCAATCAGGCACAGGGCGACCGGGCTATCCTTGCAAAGCAGCTCAACATTTCCCCGCAGCAGATGAAATACGTTACCCATACCGAAGCGGGCGAGGGGCTTATCTTTTACGGGAATGTGGTGCTGCCGTTCATTGACCGCTTCCCGACGGACACCGAGCTTTACCGTCTGCTTACGACAAAGCCGGAGGAAGTGAGCAAGCCATGAAAACGGACGTAATCATCAACCGTGAAGCCCTCTATGCTCTGCGGGAGCTGCCGAGCGAAAGCGTGAACTGCTGCGTCACAAGCCCGCCTTACTATGGACTAAGGGACTACGGGCTTGATATGCAGATTGGACGGGAGGACACGCCGGAGCAGTACATTGACAGGCTTGTAGAAGTATTCCGGGAACTGCGCCGGGTACTGAAAGACGACGGGACGTTTTGGCTGAATATCGCAGATACCTACTGCGGCACAGGCATGAAAGCGGGCTGCAAGCAAAAGGACTTAATCGGTATTCCGTGGCTTTTAGCTTTTGCCCTGCGCGCTGACGGGTGGTATCTGCGGAGTGATATTATCTGGCTGAAAGAAAATCCCATGCCGGAAAGCTGCCGCGACCGACCGAGCCGCTGCTATGAGCATATCTTTTTACTGACGAAATCAAAGAAATACTACTATGACGCTGCCGCCATTGCGGAGCCGATCGCGCCGGGAACGGCAGCGCGGTACCGGCAGGGGCGCAGCGCAGGACACAAATACGCCGAGGAAGTACCGGGACAGGGCAAGGTGCAGGGTATCAATCAGCCCCGCAGCGGCGGCTATTATGACGACGCCCTTATGCCGACCACAAGGAACAAGCGGGACGTTTGGCTTATCAATACCGTACCGTATAAGGGCGGGCATTTTGCCGCTTATCCCCCGAAACTCGCGGAAACGTGCATACTGGCGGGCTGTCCGGCAGGCGGCGTTGTCCTTGACCCGTTTTTTGGAAGCGGCACCACCGGACTTGCAGCGAAAAGCCTTGACCGCCGCTATATCGGCATTGAACTGAACGCCGAGTATTGCGCCCTTGCAGGGGCGCGGATTGGAGGTGGTAACACTTGAAAGACCCATTAAAGCCCCGTGATAAAATCACGCAGAAAATGACCCGCGACGGGGCTATCGCAGAAAATCAGACCACGGGAGACACGGAACGTATCAGCAAGCGGACGCAGGACGCGGATTTTCAGAAATCCCCGGAGCAACAGGCAGCACAGGACGCAGCGCAGCTACAAGGTGCAGCTTCCCCGACTTCTCCCTTGCCCCATGTGCCGGGAGCTGCCCCCAAAGCAGACACGGGCAAAACGGAACGCGTCATGGAGCATATCGACGCCGCCCATACCCGCAAAGCGTCTAAAAAAGCGGTACGAAAGGCACAGGCAGAAGCGACCGCCGGGACGAAATCTTCCCGGCTGCAATTTACCGACGAGGAACGCGCTGCCCCGGAGCTTGAAAAGTATATCAAGAAATCCGACAAAGCCGCTGACCGACTGGATAAGGCAAAGGCAGCTATCCCCAAAGAAAAGAAACTTACGAAAGAGCGCACCTTTGACGAAGCCACCGGGAAAGGCAAGACCCGCCTGCACTTTGAGGAAAAGGACAAGCCGCCCGGATTTAAGGACAAACACAGCCCCTTATCCCGCCCCGCACAGGAAGCCGGGATTTTGGTACACAACAAGATACATTCCGTTGAAAAGGACAATTCCGGCGTGGAGGGAGCGCATAAATCCGAGGAATTAGCGGAGAAAGGCGCAAAGTACGGGACGCGGAAAATCCGGGAGGGCTACCGCAGCCACAAGCTCAAACCCTACCGGGCGGCGGCAAAAGCTGAAAAAGCGGCGGAGAAAGCAAACGTCAATTACCTGTACCAGAAGACGCTGCATGAGAACCCGCAGCTTACAAGTAACCCCTTATCCCGTTTCATGCAGAAGCAGCAAATCAAGCGGCAGTATGCAAAGGCAGCAAAGACGGGCGGCGCAGCTACCGCAAAGAAAGCCGCCGAGAATACCCGCAAGGCAGCGAAGAAAACCGCCGAGGAAACAAGGAAAGCGGCGGCGTTTGTGGCAAGGCACCCGGCGGGCGTTGGTATCGCCGTTGCCGCGCTGCTCTTATTCATCATGGTATCGGCGGGGCTTTCTTCCTGCGGGGCTATGTTTTCCGGCATGATGAACGGCGTTCTTGGAACGTCCTACACGTCGGAGGACAGCAACCTTGTGGCGACGGAAAACAACTACGCCGCAAAGGAAACCGAGCTTCAGCAGCGGATTGACAATATCGAGCGCGACAATCCCGGCTATGATGAATACCGCTATGACCTTGACAATATCGGGCATAACCCGCATGAACTGGCTTCTTACCTTACCGCCCTTTTACAGAGCTACACGCCCCAGAGCGCACAGACAGAGCTAAACCGCGTCTTTGATAAGCAGTACACCTTGACGCTGACGGAAGAAATCGAAGTGCGCTACCGCACCGAAACCCGGACAGGCACCCGCACCGTTACCGACCCGGAAACCGGGGAAACGAGTACGGAAACCTACGAATACGAGGTTGAAGTACCCTATAACTATTACATTCTCAATGTCAAGCTGACAAACAGACCGATTAACAGCTTTGTATCGGAGCTTTTGACCGCAGAACAGCTTGAAATGTACCGGGTGTACTTAGAAACAAGCGGCAACAAGCCCTTGATTTTCGGCGGCGGTTCTCCCGACGTTTCCGCGTCCGAGGATTTAAGCGGCGTACAGTTTGTAAACGGAACGCGCCCCGGCAATACCGCGATTGTAGATATAGCGAAGCGGCAAGTCGGCAACGTGGGCGGGCAGCCCTATTGGAGCTGGTACGGCTTTAACAGCCGCGTGGAGTGGTGCGCCTGCTTTGTGTCGTGGTGCTACGGGCAAATGGGCTTATCCGAGCCGCGCTTTGCCGCCTGCCAGTCGCAGGGTATTCCGTGGTTTACCTCTCACGGACAATGGGGAGCGCGGGGCTATGAAAACATTGCCCCCGGCGACGCTATCTTTTTTGACTGGGACTTAGACGGCAGCGCAGACCATGTTGGGCTTGTTATCGGCAGGGACGAAAGCCGCGTCTATACCGTTGAGGGCAATTCCGGCGACGCCTGCAAGATTAAGAGCTATCCCCTTGACTATGCCTGTATCAAAGGGTACGGGCTGATGAACTGGAACTGACATACAACAAACACATTTGAAAATCGAAAGGAGAAAAATCATTATGGCTATGAGTAAAATCGAAAGAATTGAAAAGGAAATCCAAAAGACCCGTGAGAAAATCACGGAGTATCAGAACAAGCTGCGCGGACTGGAAGCACAGAAAACCGAAGCGGAAAATCTGCAAATCGTTCAGCTCGTGCGCTCCATGCGCCTGACCCCGCAGGAGCTTACCGCTATGCTTTCCGGCAACGGTATTCCGGGCATTGCCCCTATCCCCGCAGACTATGAGGAACAGGAGGACAATGCAGATGAAGAATAAAATCCTTGCAAGCCTTACCGCACTTTGCGCCGCCCTTGTCCTTGTGGGCGGCTTTTCTGTTACTGCCTACGCGCAGACCCCGACGGAGGAAACCGACGACAGCGGCGTAATCGTGGAAACCGAACCGCAGCCCCTTACCCCGGAGGGCAACATGACCCTTGTGGACGACATCGACGGGGACGCTGCCGAGGATAAGCAGTTTATCGTCGTGAAAAGCAAAGGCGGCAACTATTTTTACATTATCGTTGACCGGGCAGCCGAGGGGGAAAATTCCGTCCACTTCTTAAATCAAGTAGACGAAAGCGACCTTATGGCGATTATCGGGGAGGAACAGACCGAGCAGCCCCCGGCTGTCTGCAACTGTACCGAGAAATGCAAGGCGGGCGAAGTAAACACCGCCTGCCCCGTCTGCTCTGTCAACATGGATAGCTGCACAGGCAAGGAAGCCGCGCCGGAGGAACCCACCGGGCAGGAGCAGCCCCAAAACGGCATGGGCGGGCTTTTGATTTTCCTTGTTGTGGGACTTCTTGGCGGCGGTGCAGCCCTCTACTACGTTAAGTTTATGAAACCGAAGCAGAACGTAAAAGGCAGCACCGACCTTGACGAGTTCGATTTTGACGAATACGACGAGGACGAGCCGGAGGAAGAAACTGACATCGCAGACACCGAACAGGAGGACGAGGAAGAATGAAACTTGTGATTTGTGAGAAACCCAGCGTCGGGGCGGCGGTTGCCGCCGCCCTTGGCGTTACGGGTAAGAAAGACGGATATATCGAAAATGACAAGTACATCATTTCTTGGTGTATCGGGCATTTGGTACAGCTTTCCGAAGCTGCCGCCTATGGGGAGCAGTACAGAAAATGGAGCTATGACAGCTTACCCATTCTGCCGCAGGAATGGCAGTACACCGTAGCCGCCGACAAGGGAAAACAATTCAAAATCTTGAAAGACCTCATGCACCGCGCCGACGTTTCGGAAGTCGTGAACGCCTGCGACGCGGGGCGCGAGGGAGAATTGATTTTCCGCTTTGTCTATCATCAAGCGGGCTGCAAGAAACCTATGCGCCGCTTGTGGATTTCCTCAATGGAAGAAAGCGCAATCAAGGCGGGCTTTGAGAACTTAAAGGACGGGCGGGACTATGACGCGCTCTTTGCGTCTGCCCTCTGCCGCGCAAAGGCTGACTGGATTATCGGCATTAACGCCACCCGCCTTTTCTCCTGCCTGTATAACCGCACCTTGAACGTGGGGCGCGTCCAGACACCGACCTTAAAAATGCTTGTAGACCGGGACGCGGCTATTACGGATTTCAAGAAAGAAAAATATTACCATGTGCGGCTTGATTTATCCGGCGCAGAAGCCGCAAGCGGGAAGATCTGCGCCGCAGAGGAAGCAAAGGAACTGAAAGCGGCCTGCGAAGCGTCGCGGGCTGTCTGCACTTCTCTTGTGAGGGAAAAGAAAACCGCAGCCCCGCCGAAGCTCTTTGACCTTACCTCTTTGCAGCGGGAAGCAAACCGTATTTTCGGCTATACCGCGAAGCAGACTCTTGACCTGGCGCAAGCCCTGTATGAAAAGAAGCTGCTTACTTATCCGAGGACGGACAGCAACTATCTTACCGACGACATGGAGGAAACGGCGGCAAAGGTTATCGCCCTTCTATGCGGGACGCTGCCCTTTATGGCGGGCATGGGATTTTCGCCGGAGATTGCAAGGGTGCTGAACAGTAAAAAGGTATCAGACCACCATGCAATCATTCCCACTATGGAGCTTGCAAAGACCGACCTTGCCGCGCTGCCGGAAAGCGAGAGGAATATCCTTACCCTTGCGGGGGCGCGTCTTTTGTTCACTACTGCCGCGCCGCACAGCTTTGAAATGGTTACGGCGGTTTTCTCCTGCGCCGGAGCCGACTTTACCGCAAGGGGAAAGACGGTGCTTGCGGGCGGTTGGAAAGACCTTGAACGCCGCTACCGGGCTACGCTTAAAGATAAGCCCGAAGCAGACGACGAGGACAACGCAGACGGAACGCTGCCGGAGCTTGCCGAGGGACAGAGCTTTTCTAATCCCGCAGCAAAGGTAACGGAACACGACACAACGCCCCCGAAGCCCCACAATGAAGCGTCTTTGCTTTCGGCTATGGAACGCGCCGGGAATGAGGACACCGACCCGGACGCAGAGCGCAAAGGGCTTGGAACGCCCGCCACCCGCGCCGCTGTCATTGAAAAGTTAGTGAGCAGCGGTTTTGTGGAGCGCAAGGGAAAGCAGCTTATCCCTACAAAAGACGGGAATAACCTTGTGTGCATTTTGCCGGACAATCTCACTTCCCCAAAGCTGACCGCAGAATGGGAAAACAATCTGACGCAGATTGCAAAGGGAGCAGCCGACCCCGACGAATTTTTATCCGGCATTGAAGCTATGGCGCGGGAGCTTGTGAAATCCTATCCGTTCCTTTCCGACAACGACAAGGAGCGTTTCAAAACGGAAAAGCCGGAAATCGGCAAATGCCCCCGCTGCGGTTCCCCCGTCCATGAGGGCAAGAAAAACTATTACTGCTCTAACCGGGACTGCTCTTTTGTCATGTGGAAGAATGACCGCTTTTTTGAGGAACGGAAAGTAACCTTTTCCCCAAAGATTGCCGCCGCACTTCTGAAATCCGGCAAAGTGAAAGTCAAAGGGCTGTACTCTCCCAAAACAGGCAAAACCTACGACGGAACGGTTGTTTTAGCCGATACGGGCGGGAAGTACGTCAACTATAAGATTGAGCTACCGAAGAAGAAATAACTTGAATAGCAAGCATAGGAAGCGGGTACCCACTTCCGTAAATCCCCCGTTTTCGTCTGCCGACGATTGCGGGGGATTTTTCTTGTTGGGAAGTTTCCCAAACCCTCTGCAATTTTTCAAAATTTTTGGCAGAACAGGCGGCGCGTTGTATTTAGGAGCGTAACCACCAACGCGCAGCGTCTACGCTGCCATTTCAGAAAGGAGCGAATACATGAGCGAACAATTTTCCATTCTTATCGACAGCCGCACCCGCTTTGAAACAGGCGAACCGGGCGGCGTGTGGCTTTCCATGCCGACCACAAAGGAGCAGCTTCACGAAGCTATGCAGCGCGTCGGCATTACTGCGGATAACCCGCAGAACTTCTTTATCAACGGCTTTGCAAACACCGAGCAGCAGCCCTTTGACGTGCCGCTTCCCGTTATCCAGAGCGCAGGGCTTGACGAACTGAACTACTTAGGCAATCTGCTTGCCATGCAGCGCGACGAGGACAGGGACAAGTTTACGGCGGCGGTAGCTCTTGGGGAACGTGCCGGAAGTGTCAAAGACCTTATCAACCTTGCACAAAATCTTGACTGCTACTGGCTTTATCCCACCGTACAGAACGAAGAAGATTACGGCTATTACCTTATCGACGAACTGGACGAATTAGAACTGCCCGAAGAAGCAAAAAAGTATTTCATGTATGAGGATTACGGGCGGGACGCTGCTATCAATGACGGAGGACGCTTTACCGAACAGGGCTATATCTACAACAACAAGAACACCTTTACGGAGTGGTACAACGGCAAAGAAAGCGACATACCGAGGGAATACCGCGTTATGAGCTTCCCGCAGCCGCACCGCCCCGACCCGTCAAAGGTAGAAATGGACGCAGCCGCACCGGGACAGAAAACAGTGCAGACCATAGAGCAGCCGCAGGAGCCGCGCCCGGTTATCCCTATTGTGCTGACGAGCGAAAAACCCGCAGAGAAATTGAAAGAGATTACCGACCGTCTGGAACAGGGAATAACAGAACTCTTTGACAGCGAGCGTTACCGGGAATATCTGCGCGTCATGTCAAAATTTCATAATTACAGCTTTAACAATACGCTGCTTATCGCCATGCAGAAGCCGGACGCTTCCCTTGTTGCGGGCTTTTCCGCATGGAAAAATAATTTTGGGCGAAACGTGATAAAAGGGCAAAAAGGAATTAAAATCATTGCCCCGTCGCCTTACAAAGTCAAACAGGAAATGAAGAAAATCGACCCCCACACGCAGCAACCTATCATTGGGAAAGACGGGAAGCCGGTTACGGAGGAAAAGGAAATCACGATACCCGCTTATACGGTAGTGTCTGTCTTTGACGTGTCGCAGACCGAGGGGCGCGAGCTTCCCGACATTGCCGTAAATGAACTGACGGGCGACGTGGAGCGTTACAGGGATTTTTTCGCTGCCCTTGAAAAGACTTCCCCTGTTCCTATTGGCTTTGAGCAGATACCGGGTAGCTCTCATGGCTACTACCATTTGGAGGACAAGCGCATTGCCATTGACGAGGGCATGAGCGAGATTCAAACCTTGAAAACGGCGATACATGAAATCGCACACGCAAAGCTGCACGATATAGATTTGAACGCGCCGGAGAACGAACAGCAGCCCCGTATTGACAGGCGTACCCGCGAAGTCGAAGCGGAAAGCGTCGCTTATACCGTCTGCCAACACTACGGGCTTGATACGTCGGACTATTCCTTTGGGTACGTCGCCGGGTGGAGCAGCGGCCGCGAGCTTTCCGAACTGAAAAGCTCCCTTGAAACAATCCGCAGCGCAGCCGCCGAGATTATCAATTCCATTGACGAAACATTAGCGGAGCTTTCAAAGGCGCAGGATAAGGAGCAGACCGCCGGACAGGAGCAGCCGGACAAAGAGGAAAACGCCGCGCCGGAGCAGCCGAAACAGGAAGCCTCCGCACAGGAAAAAGCAGCCTTTATCCCGGAAACAGTTTACCGGGTGCGCCGCAATCCTTACAGCGACAGGAAAGAGAACGCCTATCTGCTGCAAGCCTATGTAACGCAGGAAAACGGGCGGGCAAAAATGGGCGCAGTACTTTTCACAGGAACGCCCCAGAAATGCCGCGAGCTTATGGGGCAACTCAAAAGCGGCGAACTGACCGAGGGACAGGTCAAGGAGCTTTACGCAAAGGCACAGGAAACCGCTAAGACCGCCGAACAGGACAAAGGCACCTTTTCCATTTATCAGCTAAAGCATGGCGACGAAACGCGGGACTTGCGCTTTGAGCCATACGACCGCCTGCAGGCGACGGGAAATGTGGTTGATAAGGCGAACTATGAGCTTGTCTATTCCGCAGAGCTTACGCCGGGGACTTCCCTTGAAGATATTTATACCCGTTTCAATATCGACCACCCCAAAGACTTTAAGGGACACAGCCTTTCCGTTTCCGACGTGGTGGTGCTTCATCAGAACGGGCAGGACGCCGCCCACTATGTAGACAGCTTCGGCTATAAGAATGTGCCGGAGTTTTTACAGGAGCAAAAGCAGCTTACGCCCGACGAGTTGGAAACAGGCGAAACAATCAAAACGCCGCGCGGTACTTTCTATGTAACCGATATGAGCCGCGAACAAATGGAAGCCGCCGGATATGGCTTTCATCATCAATCCGACGACGGAAAATATTTAGTCATGGGAAATGGTACGCGGGCGTTTGCCATAGCAGCCGAGCAGCGGGAAAATCCCTTGAAAGCTGCCGAGCAGACCACCGAGCAAAACGAAAACATGATTGACGGGATTATCAACAACACGCCGACCGTTGACGAACTGGAAGCAAAGGTTAAGGCGGGAGAAACAATTTCCCTTGTTGACCTGGCTAACGCGGTCAAAGCCGATAAGGAGCGCGGCAAGGGCAAGCCGGAAAAGAAGCCCTCTATCCGGGCGCAGCTTAAAGCGGATAAGGAAAAGGCACAGAAGAAAGCCGCAGCGAAAACAAAAAATCACGATTTGGAGGTATGAGCATGAACAAATTTACCGTTGAGGAAACAAACCTTTTGAGCATTTACCATGAGGGAAGCAAGGCGCAGCTTACGGAGAACATCAACGCCGCGCTGCCCTACATGGACGCGGATATGCGGGAACTGGCGAAGCGCACCCTTTCCAAAGTGGACGCACTGACCGAGAAAGAATTTGCGGAGCTTGCCATTTACGCCGCAGAGGAAGTATGAGCAGCATAAAGCGGCTTTCGCCGCCCCAAAGCCGGAAAGTCAATTCCCTTGTGCGCCGGGAGTGCTGCAACTGCAATAACGGACATTGTATCTTACTTGACGACGGGGACGAGTGCGTATGCCCGCAGCTTATCTCTTATTCGCTGCTTTGCAAATGGTTTCGGATTGCCGTACTTCCTCTTGATAAGCTCCTGTATGCCGAGCTTTTTAAGACCGAGGATAAAAAGCGTTGTACCGTATGCGGCGCGTTCTTTGCGTCAAAGTCAAACAGCGTCAAATACTGCCCGGACTGCCGCAAGCGTATCACGAACAGGCAGGCAGCGGAGCGCATGAGAAAACGACGCGCCCTTGTTACGCGATAAGGGCGAAAATAGCCTTGATTTACAGGGCTTGCAGCGCGTGAAAATCACTTAGGCGATACAGAATACCTTTTCCCTTAAAAACAGCTTTCTACTGCGTAACATACCAAAATCAGCACCCACAAAAAGACAGGGCGCGGGAGGTCATTACTGGCTTTCCGCGTCCTGTCTTTTTTTGCGCCTGTTTATCCGCGCTCTGTTTCCTTGCCCCGTTCCGGCTGCTTTCCTGTCTGCAAAATGCTGTCTATGTTCTGCTTGATAACGTCATATTCCCGGACTTTCTTTTTCAGCTTGCCATAATCGGCGTAAAGGGCTTCTTTCTGCGCTTGGAGTGCTTCATATTCCTTTTGCAGCGTGGCGGGATTGGGGAGCTTTGTAATGCCCGCCGTTTTGAGTGCCTTTGCCGCAGCTTCATGGAGGATAATATCGCGCTCATGTCCGGCGCGGTATCGCTCTTTGTTCTTTGCCTTGCGGTATGCGTCATAGACAGGCTTTGTCTTTTGATAAGTGGCGACGTGCTTCATCAGCACCGCCATATCTGCAAGCCGCTTTTCAACGCCCTTTAATACGTCTGCCGCCTGTTCGCTTTCTGCCGCCACTTCCTCAATCCGGCTGACTAAATCCGCGTACTGTTCAATCTTATTCTCCGTCAAGAAATTCATGGTCTTAGCTGCCTGTTTCAGATTGTGGATTTTCGCCCA
>ERZ809769.340-NODE-340-length-13803-cov-6.22505_pt1 | contig 13803 bp, 11 predicted proteins | sample MGYA00520276_ERZ809769 | MGnify/ENA primary metagenome ERZ809769 (study PRJEB31588, sample SAMN03401199) | human gut metagenome | study: EMG produced TPA metagenomics assembly of the PRJNA231909 data set (A prospective, longitudinal analysis of the... | reverse complement strand
CCTCCTGTCTGTTCGATAACTCCTCGGTGAAGTTATGTAAGCACGACACGCCGTTGCTGTTCGCACCGTCAGGTGCGAACCATGAGCAGGGTTTGGGGTGGGACCGCGTTTGCGAAGCGCAGCGGAGCAATGAAAGCCCCAGTGGGGCTTTTAAGCGGCAGCGCGGTCTGCGACAGCAGATGGAGGGGCGTTGCCCCGACAAGCGCTACCCCAACAAGATCACTTAGAAAACTCGCAAGAGTTTGAGAAGTGAAGTCCCGGATGGACAGGAAATTTTCAAGAATTGAAAATTTGTGGCCACGGGACGGTTCTTGCCCTCTACCGCTGCGCTCAAAACGCATTTTCAACAAATGTTTCCGAATTGTTAAGACGCAAAAATAAGTAGAGGTGGTGCTGCTCATGTAATGGGGTCACCGTTTGCTCCGAACGAAGTTCCTGCCCCTGTTTATGCAGCGGCGTTGACAAAAAGTCGGTATCACGTCCGGCCGGCTCATGAAATTTTCAAGGTGCGTTACCCATAAAAGAAAAATACCGCCCACGCAGCGCAGCGATGATTTTGTCGGGTGAAACAGCGGCAAAATGAATCGGGTGTGTTGCGGGGCGGTTGATCTTTTAGGGATGATCCACGGCGAGGCTGTGTTCAAAATGAACACGACCACATCTTGTGGATGGCTTCAAGCCAATCCACAAAAGCAGCGGGATTTGTGACAGAGAATATCACGCATTGAACGGTGCGTCAAGATAATTTGAAAAAAATTATTGCGGCAAAGCGGTGATAGTAGGACTTATAGGAGGCTGCTTGAGCTGTTTTTTCTATTTACAGCTACAATGATAGCCATTGGGGGATTGTGATTGGTCAGGGCTGAAAAGGGCTTTCATGATTTGCTGCAGCGCATCATGTCCTCGACGCTCCCAGCGTCCTCAAAGGACGATTTGATGGGTGTGTAGGGATAAGCTGTAAAAAGAAGCATGGACGCCCCCGAAAAGGAGAGCGTCCATGCTTCTTGCTGTATCCGAATGGAGGAGATTGCGAAATCAGTGATTGTCCGGGCAGACGATTTCCAGCATCTGATCGAAAACCTCTTCCATCTGCCGCACCAGTGTGAACTGGGTGCGGGCGCGGTCGAGGTTGTGATCCGGGCGAGCAATATGGAAATAATGGTCGCCCTCCAGATAGTCAGTCAGAAAACGGATGCCGCATTCCAGCGTCATGAGCCTTGCACCCCATGCAAGGCTCTTTTTTTCTGCCATGCTCATGGATGCCCCGGCAGTGGAGAGATACCCTTTGGCGAACACTTCGTACAGATGCAGGTCAAAATGGACTTTGCTCTGGTCAGGTTCGTCCTCGGCGCAGTCGTTGGCACCGGTGCGGATGGAATCGCCGAAGTCGTAGGCCGAAAGCCCCGGCATCACGGTGTCGAGGTCAATGACGCAGATGCCTTTTCCGGTGGCGGCGTCGATGAGGACATTGTTGATCTTGGTATCGTTATGGGTGACGCGCAAGGGGATTTCCCCGGCGGCAAGCTGGTCGAGCAGGACATGGCAGTCCTGCTCCCGCGCATGGATAAATTCGATTTCCGGCGCAATGTTCTTTGCGCGGCCCAGTGCATCGGCGGCGAGGGCTTTTTCAAAATTGGCATAGCGGTTGGGCGTGTCGTGGAAGCGGGCGATGGTTTCGTGGAGGGTGGAGGCCGGATAATCCTCCAGCTGGTTCTGGAATTTGCCCAGTGTCTCGGCCACGGTGCGGAAGTCGGTTTCGCTGCCGACCTGCTGCAAACAGATGGTATCTTCTACAAAGTCGTAGGCACGCCATGCGGCGCCGTCTGCATCCAGATAGCAAGTCGACCCCGACAAAGTTGGGATGACGTTCAGCGTTTCCCGTGCTGGGTCGCCGCCCTCGGCAAGAATTTTCGCCCGCAGATGCCGGGTCACGCCGCAGACATTCTCCATCAGGCCCACCGGGTTAGTAAAGGTATCTGTGTTGATGCGCTGCAAAATAAAGCGTTTGGAATGATCTTCCCGCCAGACCACAAAGGTGTCGTTGATATGCCCCTCACCATAGTGGTGAGCATCGCAGAGCACAGGCCCGCCAAAATCAAAGGCATTTGCAGCAGACTGGAGCAAAGAAAGGGTAACGGATTTCATCATAAATTCCTCGTTTTCGTTATACTTCATGCCGTTTTGTCGGGGCGGGGCGTTTTCCCTGCCGCGTCTGACGGCGGTATTCGTTGGGGGTCATGCCCTCCGCCTTGCGGAAGCACTGGGAGAAATAGCTGGGGGAGGAAAAGCCCATCAGCTCGCTGATCTGCGCCAGACTGTAGCTGGTGTTGCCTAGCATATGCTTGCTCTCCTCAATGCGGCGGCGGTTCAGGTAAGTAATGGGGGAAATGCCGTACTCCCGCTGGAAGGTGTGGGCCAGATAGTATTTGTTCAGGTGGGCAAGCTCTGCCAGCAGGTCCAGCGAGATATCCTCGCGGTAGTTGGTGTCCAGATACCGCTTGATCTCGGCGCACTCCCGGTTCTCGGTCGGGGCAGCCTCCTCCAGCTGCAGCGAAATGGTGGTGCAGCGCACTAGCCAGATCAGCAGTACCTCCAGCAGGTCCTGACAAACGGTCTCGCAGCCGTCTAAGCTGCGGTCGGCCTCGGCCAGCAGCATGTGCAGCAACGTGACCATCCGCTCCCGGTTCTCCCGGCAATTGAAGATGGCGTAGTTCGTATCCGCCTTGCTGAACAAAAACTCCATGCTGGCAACGCCCAGCACGATATACTCCAAGGGCGAGGCGTTCAGGCTAAGCTCGGTATGCTCCACCTGCGGGTTCACAATGACCATATCGTCCGGCTTTACCGGGAACAGCTGCCCGGCAAGGTAGAACTGTCCCTCGCCGCTGAGGCAGTAGAACAGCTCCGTGCAGGAGTGGGTGTGGGTGGTACTGTTCCAATCGCCGCCAAATTTGCTTTTGCTGATGTACAGCAGCCGGAAGGATTCCCGCGGAGCGGGCGCGTGGCGGATATCAAAGCGCTGGGTACTCATAGATGATCGGCTCCTTCGGGAAACGCAAATTTTCTAAAAATAAACGCAACATTCTAAAAACATTATCAAAAAATGGTGCGTTGTTTCGTGCACTTTACCCTCATTATAGAGGGAACATACAAAAAAAGCAAGCCCTGATTTTAGGCTAATTTTTATATTTTTGTTTCTCAAGTCCCTTCGAAGTATGTCAAAATAGTTACAGGCTGGGGATTATGCTGAAACTTTTAAAAGATTTTTAGCACTTTTGCTGGAAGAATTTTTCAGAAAGCAACATCTATAAAAAATGAAACAACAAACCTCTTGAGCAAGGAAGCGAAAGAATTTATATTGGAGGCAGAAAAACACACAGTCCTTCGGGCAAAGCCTGTTTGCCCGGCTGTGTTTGAACGGAACAAAATGATGGAGGCAACACAGTATGAATCGTATTTCTCGTCGTAATTTCCTGAAGGCGGCCGGCGTTGGCGCCGCTGCACTGGGTCTGGCTGCCTGCGGCGGCTCTTCCAGCTCCACCGCATCCAGCGTGGCATCCTCCACCGCCGCTTCTTCCGCAGCGGCGGCTGCAGACGTTACCATCAAGGTAGCCGCCATCGAGACCGGCTACGGCGCTGATATGTGGAAGAAGGTCGCCGAGGCCTTTACCGCACAGACCGGCATCAAGGTGGACCTGACCACCGACAAAAAGCTGGAGGACGTCATCGGCCCCTCCATGCAGGGCGGCGACTACCCCGACGTGGTCCATCTGGCCACCGGCCGTGAAGCTGCCCTGACCGAGCAGTTCATCAAGGGCAATCTGATCGCCGACATCACCGATGTGCTGAGCATGACCGTGCCCGGCGAGAGCAAGAAGGTGAGCGAGAAGATCGCCGGCGGCTTTACCGACACCTCCCTGACCAACCCCTACGGCGACGGCAAAACCTATCTGGCTCCCATGTTCTACAGCCCCTGCGGCCTGTTCTACAACGCCGGTTTCCTGAAGGAAAAGGGCTGGGACGTGCCCAAGACCTGGGACGAGATGTGGGCACTGGGCGACAAGGCTGCCGCTGAGGGCACCTACCTGTTCACCTACCCCACCACAGGCTACTTCGACGCCTTCTTCTATGCGCTGATGTACGCTGCCGGCGGTCCGGAGTTCTTCGACAAGGCCACCCACTACACCGAGGGCATCTGGGACACCCCCGAGGCAAAGACCTGCTTTGATATCGTGGCAAAGCTGGCTTCCTACACCAACCCCATCACCCCCGCACAGGCCAACGATCAGGACTTTACCCAGAACCAGCAGCTGGTGCTGGACAACAAGGCCCTGTTCATGCCCAACGGCACCTGGATCGTGGGCGAGATGGCCGAGGCTCCCCGTGCAGACGGCTTTGAGTGGGGCATGACCGCCCTGCCCGCTGTCAAGGCCGGCGGCGATAGTTACAGCTACACCTGGTTCGAGCAGGCATGGATCCCCGCCGGTGCCGAGCATCAGGATGCCGCCAAGCAGTTCGTGGCTTACCTGTACAGTGACGAGGCCTGCAAGCTGTTTGCCGAGAGCGGCGCGATCCAGCCTGTGCTGGGCATCGCCGACAGTCTGGAAGGCGACAACAAGATGTTCTACTCCATCTACGACAACGGCGCAAAGGCCGCCATGGGCAACTTTGCAGCCTTCAGCGCCATCCCCGGCGTGGAAGTGCGCACTGTGTTCTTCGACCCTGTCAACTCTCTGGTGTCCGGCAGTATGACCGAGCAGCAGTGGATCGACGGCATCAAGTCCGCCAGCGACCAGATGCGCGCCAACATCATCGAGTAATTAAGCCCTGCCCAGCGGGGGCGGTTTTTACCGCCTCCGCTTTTTTGGGCTGTACAGTACCATCAAGAAAGGAGCGGTCAATCCCCTATGAGAACGGATAAAAGCCGCAAACGGTTCGTATTCCTCTGTGTGGCACCGGCTACCATCCTGTTTTTCCTCTTTATGATCCTGCCCACCCTCAACGTGTTCCGCATGAGTTTGTATGAGCGGGGTGCCTATTCTCCCAACGAGACCTTTGTGGGGCTTAAAAACTTCCAGCATCTGCTGCAGGACGCCCAGTTCATCCGCTCCATGCAGAATATGATCCTGCTGGTGGTAACGGTCACCCTGATCACCTTCGCCTTTGCACTGGTATTTGCCGCCATCCTCACCCGGGAGAAGATCAAAGGCCAGAACTTTTTCCGCATCATCTTCTACATCCCCAACATCCTGTCGGTGGTCGTCATCTCCGGCATCTTCTCTGCCATCTATAAGCCGGAAAACGGCATGCTGAACAGCATCATCGGCCTGTTCCGCAACATGAGCGACCCCATTTTGTGGAAGGGTGAAAAACTGGTCATCCCCTCCATCATCATTGCCATGGTGTGGCAGGCCATCGGCTACTACATGGTCATGTATATGGCCTCCATGTCTGCCGTGCCCATCAGCCTGTACGAGAGCGCCAATCTGGACGGTGCCGGGCGGCTGACCCAGTTCTTCCAGATCACCATCCCCCTCATCTGGACGAATATCCGCACCACTTTGACCTTCTTCATCATCTCCACCATCAACATGGCCTTCCTCTTCGTCAAGGCCATGACAAGCGGCGGCCCCAACGGCGCATCGGATGTGGCGCTAAGCTATATGTACAGCCAGAAGGACGCCGGTCTTTACGGTTACAGCATGGCCATCGGCGTGGTAATCTTCCTGTTCTCGTTTGCCCTGTCCGCCTGTGTCAACAAGGTCACCAACCGCGATACGCTGGAATTTTAAGGAGGGAAGAAGATGCAGAATACCACCGAAAAATCTTCCCGCTCTGCGGAAGGTCTGTACAAGTTTTTCATCTATTTTGTGCTGGTTCTGCTGGCCGTTACCATCATCGTGCCGGTGGCATGGGTGTTCATGGCCTCCATCAAGCAGAATGCAGAGTTCTACGGCAACCCCTGGGCACTGCCCGCCGGGTTCTACTGGCAGAACTTCGTCAACGCATGGAACGGCGCGAAAATGGGCGAATATATGCTCAACTCGGTCATCGTCACCGCGCTGGCGCTGGCGCTGCTGCTGGTCGTTGCCCTGCCCGCCGCCTACTGCCTGTCCCGCTTTCACTTCAAGGGGTGCAAGGTGCTGAACACCCTGTTCATGGCGGGCTTGTTCATCAACGTGAACTACATCGTGGTGCCCATCTTCCTGATGCTGCGGGACGGCGATGTGTGGCTGAAAAGCCATTTTGGTAGCGGCTTTCTGCTGAACAATCTGGTGGTGCTGGCGGTGGTATACGCCGCCACCGCGCTGCCCTTTACCATCTACCTGCTGTCGGGCTACTTTGCCACCCTGCCCCACGATTTTGAGGAGGCCGCCTATATCGACGGTGCAAGCTATTTTTCCACCATGACCCGCATCATCTTCCCCATGGCAAAGCCCTCCATCATCACCATTATCCTGTTCAACTTCCTGTCCTTCTGGAACGAGTATATCATCTCCATGACCCTGATGAGCTCCACCAAGGCACCCCGCACCCTGCCGGTCGGTCTTTTGAACCTGATGCAGGCGCAGCAGAGCGCCGCCCAGTACGGCACGATGTATGCAGGTCTTGTGCTGGTAATGCTGCCCACCCTGATTTTGTACATCTGCGTGCAGCGGCAGCTGACGCAGGGCATGACCGTGGGCGGCCTGAAAGGTTAAGGTGACAAACGATGAAAGCATACTGGAAAAACCATCCCGCCCTGCGCATGGTCCTGATGCTGGTGCTGTTCGTGCTGGCACTGGTGCTGGTGGTGTCCGGCTGGAAAATGACCGGACAGCTGGCAGGGCTTGGCATCATGCTGGTGGGCGTAGCGCTGCTGCTGGCTGTGCTGGCGCTGTATAACGCCGCCTACGATTGATCCCCTACGATTCAAAGAGAGGCAAAAGGAGAGTTTCCCATGGATGAAATAAGAAAGACCGGGCGCGTGACCATTCCCACAGACCTGGACGTTGTGCCCGAAACGCTGGAGATCTTAAAAAAGTGGGGTGCTGATGCCATCCGCGACTGCGACGGCACCGACTTCCCGCAACAGCTCAAGAATGCGGACGCCAAGATCTACTCCACCTACTATACCACCCGCAAGGACAACGCATGGGCAAAGGCAAACCCGGACGAGGTACAGCAGTGCTACATCATGACCGGTTTTTACACCGCCCCCGGCGACACCGTGACCATCCCGCTGATGAAGGGCATCAGCCCGGAGCTGATGCAGGTGAACACCAACGACGACATCACCCGCTGGTGGGAGGTCATGGATCGAACCACCGGTCAGCCCGTGCCGCCGGAGCAGTGGAGCTACGCCGACGGCAGTGTGACCGTACAGGCCGTACCGTTCCATGAGTATACCGTCAGTTTTCTGGCTTACCTCATCTGGGACCCGGTGCATATGTACAACGCTACCACCAACGGCTGGACGAATTTTGAGCACCAGATCACCTTTGACGTGCGTCAGCCCAAGACCCACAAGTATTCCATGGAGCGCCTGCGCAAGTTCATTGCAGAGCACCCCTATGTTAACGTCATCCGCTACACCACCTTCTTCCACCAGTTCACCCTGATCTTCGACGAGCTGAAGCGGGAGAAGTTCGTGGACTGGTATGGATACTCTGCTTCGGTCAGCCCTTATATCCTCAACCAGTTTGAGCAGGAAGTGGGCTACAAGTTCCGCCCGGAGTACATCATCGATCAGGGCTACTACAACAACCAGTATCGGGTGCCCAGCAAGGAATTTCGGGATTTTCAGGCCTTCCAGCGCCGCGAGGTGGCAAAGCTTGCCAAGGAGATGGTGGACATCACCCACGCGTGCGGGTGCGAAGCCATGATGTTCCTCGGCGATCACTGGATCGGCACCGAACCTTTTATGCCGGAGTTCAAAACCATCGGACTGGATGCCGTAGTGGGCAGCGTGGGCAACGGCTCCACCCTGCGCCTGATCTCTGACATTGAGGGCGTAAAGTACACCGAGGGCCGTTTCCTGCCGTACTTCTTCCCCGACACCTTCCACGAGGGCGGCGACCCGGTGCGGGAAGCCAAGGAGAACTGGGTTACAGCCCGCCGCGCTATCCTGCGCAAGCCCATCGACCGCATCGGCTATGGCGGCTATCTGAAACTGGCCTTGCAGTTCCCGGAGTTCGTGGACTACGTGGAGAGCGTCTGCAACGAGTTCCGCGAACTGTACGAGAACATCAAGGGCACCACACCCTACTGTGTCAAGCGAGTGGCCGTGCTGAACTGTTGGGGTAAAATGCGGGCTTGGGGCTGTCACATGGTGCATCACGCCCTCTATTACAAGCAGAACTATAGCTATGCCGGTGTCATTGAGATGCTGTCCGGTGCGCCCTTTGATGTGAAGTTTATCAGCTTTGAGGATATCAAGAACGACCCGCATCTGCTGGATTCGTTGGATGTCATTATCAATGTCGGCGATGCCGACACCGCACACACCGGCGGCATCTGGTGGGAAGATCCGGAGATCTCCTCCGCTATCCGCAAGTTCGTCTGGAACGGCGGCGGCTTTATCGGCGTGGGTGAGCCTTCCGGTCACCCGTATCAGGGCCACATTCTCCAGCTTGCCAGCGTGCTGGGCGTGGAGGAAGAAAACGGCTTCACCCTCAACTACGACAAGTACAACTGGGAGGAGCACCCCGACCACTTTATCTTGCAGGACGCCGACCGGCCTATCGACTTTGGCGAGGGCAAAAAGAACATCTACGCCCTTGAGGGCACCGAAGTGCTGGTGCAGCGAAACAAAGAAGTGCAGATGGCGGCAAACGACTTCGGCAAGGGTCGTGCCGTGTACATCAGCGGTGTGCCTTACAGTTTTGCCAACAGCCGCACCCTTTACCGCGCTATCCTGTGGAGTGCCCACAGCGAGGAGGAACTGCATACATGGTTCAGCTCCAATTATAATGTAGAAGTTCACGCCTACGTCAAGAACGGCAAGTATTGTGTGGTGAACAATACGTACGAGCCGCAGGACACCACCGTTTACACCACAGACGGCAGCAGCTTTGCTCTGCATCTGGATGCCAACGAGATCAAGTGGTATGAGATCTAAGTTCTCCTTTTCATAAACGAACACAACGGGCAGCTCTGTTATCAGAGCCGCCCGTTGTGTTTGCTGTATCTGCCGATAACTCAACCTGTGTCAATCGAACGCGCAATGGAGATGGCTGGAAACGCAGAAATTCAGTAATGCGAGCGTAATAGACCTGCAGAAAAAAGAAACTGCCCGTGCGAGTATGCGTAAGATGGTGAAGCACCTTCTGAAAAAGTATAAGTATGCGCCAACGTCAAGCGGCGCAAGGGCTGCAACAAAAAGACCGTGCAGAAGGACTGGCTGGAAGATCTAGTCGTCCGGGAGACCATGAAGCTGATTCAGGACGATGCGGTGATCGACAAGATCGTTCAACTGGTCATGGATGTCCAGAATCAGGAGAACACCACGATCCCGCTGCTGGAAAAGCAACTGCGAGAGGTTAACAAAAAGCTGGACAACCTGATGAAGGCAATCGAGGACGGCTTGTACACCCGGACAACGAAAGAGCGTCTAGAAGCACTGGAGAACCAGAAAGATGAGCTGACTGCAAAAATTGCAGATGAAAAATTGAAGAAGCCCAGCTTCAATGAGGATTTCATCCGGTTCTGGCTGATGAAATTCAGAAAGTTCGATATTTCGCAGAAAAAACAGCGGAAAGCGCTGATTGAAATTTTTGTCAATGCCATTTTCCTGTACGATGACCGGATGCTGATCACGTTCAACTACAAGGATGGCACCCAAACTGTCCGGTTTGAGGACACTTTGACCGCCGATGGGGTAGAAGGAAAAAGTTCGGATTTGTCTGGCTCTGCTGGACCAAAAGCTCCACAGACGAATTTGTTCGTCTGTGGAGCTTTTTTGTTTGCCCACAGCGTGGTCAGAAAATGAAAAAAGAATGCAAAATATGGTACGCTTGAAAAATGTCAGGACGGGATTTTTGTAAAAAATGTAGAATATCTTGCCGGAAACTGTGCATTCTCTCCAACAAAAACTGCCCAAACGTGTTGATATTGAGAAAAAAGCTTCACAAACGTTTACAAAAGGGTAACAGGTTGGTATACTTTATGGTGGTAAACGTAACAAGCCATGGAAGCTGAAAGGAGAACCTACCCGTGAATACCGCTGCACCGTCCCGTAAAAAACTGCTGAGCCTTGTGCTGACACTGGTGTTTATGCTCACCTGCCTGCCGGCGGCCTTGGCGGTTGATCTGAACGTGGACGCAGGCTTCTACTTCAAGCAGAGCCGCGGCGGCACCTGCACACTGGCATCCGCAGCCATGATGCTGCGCCGCCGTGCCTATTTTGACGGCCTGACCGACTGGTCCACTGTGACCGAGAACAGTGTCCGTTCCACAGCATGGTCCAACGGGCTTTCCCACAGCTTTACATATAAGGAGATGCAGGTGGGCTACGGCACACTGCCCTCCCGCAAACAGGAAAAAGTGCAGACCCTGATCACCCTGCTTTCGCAGCACCCGGAGGGCATCGTGCTGTATGACCGCGGCCAGCCCCATGCAGTGCTGCTCACCGACTACACCAACGGCAACTTCTATTGCTCCGATCCGGCAGGCAACATCTCTTCCGGACGCATCCCGCTGGAAAACTCCAGCGTTTCGGTCAATAGGTCCTCCTGCTACTGGTATGTGGCATCAGATCACAACTCCATTGCTGCAGAGGCTGACGGCCTGCGTCTGGAAGGCATGAGCTACCCCATCAATGTCCGTGCGGGCAAGGGCATGGCGCTGACCGGCACTGCAAATGCTGCGCTGGGCACCACCCTGACCAATGTGCAGGTGGCAGTGCTGGACGAGAACGACCAGACGGTGTTCACTGCACAGGCGGCACCCAATACGGCGATCTTCTCCTTCAAGTCGCTGGACAGCTCCATCCGCTTTGGTGAACTGCCCGCAGGCAATTACACCTACATGGTGGTCGTGACCGATTCTCAGGGCGATAACCTCTGCTTTACCAGTGACTTCACGGTTTCGGATGGCTCGGCAAGCAGCGGCGTTTACTGGTCGGTGAAGGATACCGAGGGCACCAAGCTGCTGGACAGCATTCAGGAAGTTCAGGATGCTTTTGCAAATGCAACTGAGTCCACTCTGGGCTGGTTTGGCGGTCTATTCCAGTAAAATCATAAACGAAAAAAAGAAGTCCCGGAATACACTTCCGGGATTTCTTTTTTGCTGTAATTTGTTGTAAAAAAGCTTATTTCAGGGTTCCGTCCAGTACCTGACTGTAATACCAGGGCTTTGGTGCGCGGAAGGTCTTGCCGCTGAGGAACTCGAAATCCGGCTGGTTGAAGCGGGGCATGGTGAGTTCCCATGCGCACAGGGCCTGATACTTGAGTTTCAGCTCGCGGTTGGCGGTGTTGTTGCCGTATTTGCTGTCGCCCAGAATGGGACAGCCGATGCTGGCCATGTGTGCGCGGATCTGATGGGTGCGGCCGGTGATCAGCTGCACCTTCAGCAGGGCCAGACGGCCGGAGACGGCGATGGTCTCGTACCGGGTCTCCACTTCCTTGGCACCGGGCTGCTTTTCTTCCACGATCTTCACGATGCCGCGGTCCGCGTCCTTGAGCAGATAGCCGCCCAGAGTGGCATCCGGCGGCATCGGACGGCCGAAGGTGACGCAGAGGTAGGTCTTTTTCACTTCGCGGTTCTTGATGGCTGCAAGAAACAGCTCTTCGGCCTCCGGGGTCTTGGCAACGATGACAAGGCCGCTGGTGCCGGTGTCCAGCCGGTGGCACAGCGCCGGGGTGTACAGGTCGTTCTCCTTGTACTCGCCCTGCTGGTTCAGGTAGAGCAGGGTGCGGTTCAGCAGGGTGTCGTCCTCCAGACCATCCACGGCAAGACCGGCGGGCTTGTTCACAACGACGATCTGCGGGCAGTCGTAGACCACCTGTGCCGGGCCGCGGGCGTTCTTCCACGCCGGGCCTTCCACACGCCTGTCCGCATCCAGAACTTCATCCAGAATGAACAGCTTGATCTCATCGCCCGCCATCACGCGGGTGGAAAGCGGCTGCTTTTTGCCGTTCAGCTTGATCTTGTTCTCCCGCAGGGCCTTGTTCAGGCGGCCCGGGTTCAGTGCCGGGTACTGCTGCATCAGGTAATTGTCCAGCCGGGTGGGGGCAAGACATTTTACTTTTAAAATTTTCACGGGAAATTCCTCTCTATCTTGAAATAGAATGTGTCTTTGAATCGTTTTTATTGTAGCGGAACAAAAACCGCGCGTCAAGCGCAGAGAAAAGGAAATGTTGACTTTTCCGCGCGGGTGACGTATGATACCGAGACAGGTGCGGAAAACACCGCCCCGACAACAACAGAAGAAGGTATAGAATATGAAACTGAATAAAAAGGTGCTGGCCGTTACGGCCATTCTGGCAGTGGGCATTCTGGCAGGTTGCGGCAGCAGCAACAGCACCGCAGGCAGCGCGGCAAGCGCACCGGCTTCCGGCGTGGAAAGCAGTGCGGCTTCGTCCGAAGCAGCCGGTGAGATGGGCGATGTGCTGCCCATCGACGCCGGGGATCTGAACGAGATCAAGACGGGTTCCTACAAGTTTGCAGCCAGCATCACCAAGGTGGCCGACGGCCAGGCGACCCTGAGCGTATACGGCTACGACAGCTACCTGCCCGAGGACATCGACGCCTTGCAGGAGGGAAGCGTGCTTCGGATCCACGACCAGGGCGACACCACCGTGACCAAGCTGACTGTGACCAGCATCGACAGGGATGCCGACAACGGCTATGTGACCATCAACGGCGGCATCGAAGCGGGCGGCGTGGAGCTGACGCTGGACCACGATGTGTACCGCACCGTGACCTTTGACGATTACCCCGTCTACTATGAGATGGGCGAGGTGACCCTGCCTCTGGCCGGGGGCGTGACCCTGAGCGACAGCTCGGCCGACCCGCAGGCTTCCACCGTGGAGACGGACGGCGCCGATGCCGTGGCCGAGGCCGTCAACGCCGAGCCGGACGGCTGGATGCCCAACAACACCCTGGTCTTTACCGAGGATGGCACCATCAGCAGCATCGTCCGCATCTGGGTGCCGTAAATTTTGCTCAAAACCGTTGACAAACGTTTTGCGTATGCTATAATTTAGCTGTACGCAAAGGGGCATTGTGTCTGCTTTGCGGAATGTAAAATTATGACAGATGGCAATGATGGGGTCAGAAATGCACACACCACCGTCCAGAGAGAGCGCCCACGGCTGTAAGGTGCTCCGGTCGGGATCATTTCGCGCCACCCCGGAGCTTCCGGCGAATGTAAACCGGACGCAGCGCAGCGTTAACGCGCCGAAAGCGGCAGGGGACACATTTTATCCTTTGCAATTTGGGTGGTACCACGGAGTTTGATGCACAAGCAGCCTTCGTCCCTTTTGGGATGAGGGCTGTTTTTTGTTTTTTACCGTGCCGCCCCTCTGCCATAACAGCATAAAAACGGCGCACAAGCGCCAAAGACGATTGAGGAGAGAAAGATCTATGCAATGGACCGGTTTGAATAAACTGCGCGAAAAGTACCTGAGCTTCTTTGAAAGCAAGGGTCATCTGCGTCTGGACAGCTTCCCCCTGATACCCAAGAACGACCCCAGCCTGCTGCTGATCAACAGCGGCATGGCTCCCATGAAAAAGTGGTTTCTGGCTCAGGAAGAGCCGCCCCGTCACCGCGTGACCACCTGCCAGAAGTGCATCCGCACCCCGGATATCGAGCGTGTTGGC
>ERZ809769.298-NODE-298-length-15617-cov-5.18288_pt1 | contig 15617 bp, 8 predicted proteins | sample MGYA00520276_ERZ809769 | MGnify/ENA primary metagenome ERZ809769 (study PRJEB31588, sample SAMN03401199) | human gut metagenome | study: EMG produced TPA metagenomics assembly of the PRJNA231909 data set (A prospective, longitudinal analysis of the... | reverse complement strand
CCACTGGTGGATGCTATCCTAAAGCGTGGGTGCGCAAGGATGATGGCTTCTATCTTTACAAAGATGGTGGACAAGATGCAGTCGAGCGTGAAGTGCTGGCAAGTAAAATCTGCCGATGCTTTGACTGCCATCAGGTTTTGTATGAGCAGGGAATGTTTGAAAACGAGCCTGTTTCCATCAGTAAGATTATGACCTCGCAGCGATATAGCCTAGTGACGTATGCAGCCTACGATGTCTACTGCACAAACCATGATTGGAACACGCTGGATAAGATTCTGGAACTGGATGCTCACGGATACTATATGATGAACATTCTGGATTATCTGGTGGGCAACACCGACCGCCATTGGGAAAACTGGGGTCTGTTGGTGGACAATGAGACGAATCAACCTATCCGTCTGCATGATTTGATGGATTTCAACCGAGCGTTCCGGCAGTATGACACATTGGATGGCGCAAACTGCCTGACCGTTGGAAATCGGCATTTGAGCCAGAGAGAAGCGGCGGTGGAGGCTATACAAAAAATTGGAGTATGTCAAATTTATGATATAAATAAAAGTATATGGGATGGACAAAAGAAATATAAAAAAGAATTCAATTGTAGATTTTGTAAACTGAAAGAAACAATTGTAATTTAAGAAAAGATAAATTAGCAATATTTGAAATAATTTAAGGTTATAGAGTTGGCAGAGAAGGGAGTTCTCTATGAAATCTATTGGAATTAAGAATCTTCGCTCGTTAAAAAATGTTGAGCAGATTGAGATAAAACCGATTACAATTCTAGTTGGAAGAAATAGCTCCGGAAAGAGCACATTCTTGAGAATATTTCCACTTCTGAAGCAGACGCTAGAAGCTAAAACGGCTGAACCGATTTTATGGTATGGGAAATATGTGGACTTTGGGGATTACGATCAAAGTAAGACCCATAATGAAAAAGAAGATATTGAATTGACGTTTGGCCTTGAAATTCCGGATGTGTCGAAAATTAGCACGAAGTCGATAGTTTTTGTGGACGACAGAGATAAGAAAATGGAGGCAACCGCAACTTTTTCGTTAAAAAAACAAGTAGTGTCATCAATAAACGTAAGTATTAAGGATCAGAATTTTAGATTGAATTTTAATTCACTATCCGAGGTAGATTCAATCGAAGTTAATGGAAACACTTTTAATGAGCGCTACTTTACTAACTATAATAGGGGGGCGTTGCTACCAGAAATTGTTATGGTATCTGATAAAAATGATCAAATGGGAGTGTCTCTTTATAGATACTTTATTAACGAGGAGCTTTTGAATCAAATTGTTCAGTATTTAAAACGATACTCCAATTCGAATACGAAAGATAGAACGATTGCTGCAGGCATTCGTCCGGAGTTGTTTGGATCGCACAAAGAAGTATTAAAACATTTAACGAATACAACTGCTTTCCCAGAGGGAATGAGAAAAAATTTAAACAAGGCGAGTGTTGATGATGAAAATATAAAGAAAATAAATGATTTGATAGTTTTGGCATCTATTCCGACGATAATGTCGTTTGTATGTGGACAAATAACTTCAGAGTTTACAGGAGTGCGATATTCAAAACCGCTGAGATTAAATGCGGAGCGTTATCGAAGAATTCAAGGTTTATCGGTTAATGAGGTTGATCCGAGTGGAGAAAATCTTGAAATGGTTCTTAATAACTTAAGGGAAAAAGAACAAAAAGCGTTTTCACAATGGACAAAAAGTACTATTGGTTGTGAGTTTTCGACAGTACAAAAAGATGGGCATGTGTCCATCTTGGTGAAAGATAGCCGTACTAATATAAAAGAAAATCTAGTGGATACTGGTTTTGGATATTCACAGATTTTGCCAATATTATTAAGTGTATGGAAAGTTAATATGTCCGAGAATTCTTCGGTGAGGAGATTTCTTTATGGCTATATAGGAGGGCAGTCAGCAGACTACTATGAAGCGATTGAACAACCGGAATTGCATCTTCATCCTGCATTGCAGGCTAAATTAATTGATGTGTTTTCACAACTGGCATCGGAAGAAAACGGCGGCAAGATAAAATTTGTTTTGGAAACACACAGCGAAGCAATGATTAACCGTTTGGGATATTTAATTAATAAGAAAAAATTGCTACCAGAGATGGTTAATGTTGTTATTTTTGATAAAGATGATACAGGAAACACAAAGGTATCTCAGACAAAATTTAATGAAAAAGGGCAACTGGAAAAATGGCCGATTGGTTTCTTTGATCCAGATGAAGTGTGAGAAACTATGGTTGTTGAAATTACAGAGGATGTAGTGGAATATTTAGAGTCTCACAAAGAGGAGTTGAATGACCAAAGTGATATAATAGTAATGCTTGATGAGATTGCAAGACAGTGTTATGAACATCACCATGTGATTTATGCAGAAGTTGATGTCTTAGAGTATTTAAAAAATTGTGGAATACTTGAAAATCGCTCGAAAAGAGTCTTTTCAGCACTTTTTAGGAGAGCTTTTAAGTTAAAATCATATGTGGATGTAACAAGATATAGAATTGTGTACAGCACAGAGGTTAATTGTAATACACTAAAGGAAGAGGATGGTACAATTAAATTATATGTCCCTATTACAAGAAAATTTATGCTGGCACAATCAGAACTGATTTGCGAAAATTTGAGAGATTGCGAACTCTATACGGATCTTACTAGGGAAATAATCAGAGAGAAAAGTGCGAATATAAATCTTTCGATTCATGGAATCCATTGTGGTGGATCAGAAGCGGATACAACAATAAAAAATGAAGTTCTGACAGGAGAATGCAGACCGATAGCTTGTATTATGGATAGCGATAAGAAATGTGAAAACGATAAATATGGATCGTCTGCTCAAAAAGCTATTGGAATTTACGAAGAAAAGAAAGAGACATATCCAATAGAATTGCATGTTTTGGCTGTAAGAATGAAAGAAAATTTTTTCCCGCCAGAAGTACTAACATTAGAGACCAATATTGAGAATAAAGAATTTTTAACAGCCTTGATACAGTTTCAAGATGATTCTCGCTTTGAAGAGTTCTTTAAATTCTTTAACTTTAAGGATGGTGTGACGCTAAAAAGAAGCGAAAAAGTTTTGAATTTTAGAGCGGAGCTCGAAGCTATAGGCATTATATGGCCTAGTGAGGAACAAATAGTTAATGAACCTGATAAAATTTTAGTTCCGGGGATTGGAGCTAATGGTTTAGGAAATTTTCATAAAAGTGTGCTGAAGCATCAACTGGACGAAAGATATGAGAAAATGGTGCAGTTCCGTTGCAAAGAAGAGGATTGTGAAAAAGTACATCAAAAAGCAATCAAAGCACACTGCATACTACAGTATGTAAAAAAGCCATGGGAGGATGATTGGAAAGCCATAGAGCAACTTGTAATTGACTTTGGTATTGCATTCCCAGAAACAATGACTTTTGTTGGATGACGAGGCTTGATTTGTAGCAGATCTGTGGCAAATCGAGTCTATTTAACGAATCATCGTTCTAAAAAACGAAAAGTCATCATGCATCACACGCAGGGGGTCTGGGGTTCGAGTCCCTAATTCTCCACCATACAGTTCGTACTCGAACCCGATTCTTTATGAAAAAGGGTTCGGGTACGTTTTTTGTTTATCGGAAGTTTGCGTTTGCGACAGCAACAAACACCCCAGTGGGGTGTTTGAGCAACAGAATAGGCTACCAGGAAATCCCAAGTCGTATGACGTGGAATTTTTTGTTTCGATCAAGGACTCGAATGGTATCCACGTAAAAAATCCATAGCAAATGAGCCGGGAGCCTTCTGTAGATCAGAGGCTTCCGGCTCACTGCATATTCATGATAAAAGCAAAATTCCTGCCACCAGTACCATGTTGCAGGCAAAAAAACAGCGCGGGCAGTGCATCCACAAAGGCCGGCGAAAGAGTGAAATCGTCCGGGACAGGATCGTTTTGATTCATGTGATCGACCTTTGCATTTCTCCACGCAGCGCCGGAGAGACCTTTCTTGCTGAATTTCTGAAAAAAGAGCAGCGCTTTTGCGCAAGATCGTCAATGCATTCTGCAGCAGGTCACGGGTCAATATCCAGCTCACGCAGAAGCAGCCGGAGGGCGGGCGAGATGTTCTCGCGGTTCCACACGGCCCAAGCGGGAACGGTATCGTTTTCCAGCGGGATAAAGGTGAGGTTTTTGTTGGCGGGCAGCTGAGCCAGAACCGGCTCGGCAAGGATGGTATAGCCGCCGTAGAAAGCCAGCTGCAGCATCAACTTCTCCATGGAATACGCAAATTTGATGTTCTGCGGGTCGCTGCCGTGGCGGGTGAGGACTTGCGCAAACTGGTTCCACAGCTCCCGGTCCATGGCGGGTACATAATATTGTTCGCTGGCAAGCTGGCTGCGGTGCAGGGACGCATAGCTGGACAGGTGGCTCTGGCGGTTGAGCACTACGTACTGGCGCAGCTGGCCTACTTGAGCACGCAGCAGGGAGGAGGCATCCTCCAGCGGGACCAGCTCCAGCTGCAGGGCAAAGTCCAGCTTTTTCTGCTGCAGGCGTTTTTTCAGGGTGGGAAAATCCCCAAGATGAAAGTGCAGCGGAATGGCAGGGTACTGCTCCTTGAACAGCAGCAGCTTTTCCAGAATGGGCAGATTTTCCATGCCGCTCATCATGCCGATCTCAAGCGGGGTGCTGCACTCGGCGGCAGCGGCGCGGGTGCGGCGGGCGGCATCCTCCGCAAGATCGGTGATGCGCACCGCATACTCGTAGAATACCTGCCCGGCACTGGTAAGCGCCACCGAGTGCCGTGTGCGCTGGAACAGCTCAGTTTCAAGTTCTTCTTCTAGCAGCTTGATCTGCTGGCTGACCGCCGTTTGGGAAACATAGTGCTGCTGTGCCGCTTTGGAAAAGCTCAAATTCTGTGCCACCGCAATAAAATAGCGAATCTGCTGCAGGGTCATGACCGGCTCCTTTTTCTCTTAAAAAATTGCTTATAACTTTTACTTCTGATTATAAGAAGAAAGCAATATTTTTCAAGTGCGAGATATTGTGATAGAATTAACAACCGAAAGGGGCACACGACCCCGCACATTGAGAAGAAAGAGAAAAACGAAAGGAACCACCAAGATGAAAAAGATCTCGCGCAAAAGCTTTCTGAAGCTGGCTTCTGCTGCTGCCATGAGCGGCATCACCGCCGGTGCACTGGCTGCCTGCAATGCTGCTTCCGGCAGCACGGCTGCATCTTCTGCCGCTGCAAAGTACACCCCGGGCACCTACACTGCCACAGCCAAGGGCATGAGCGATATCACCATGACCGCCACCTTCAGCGAGACGGCCATTACCGACATCCAGCTGGATCTGTCCGGTGAGACCGACTCCATCGGTCAGGCCGCAAAGGATGACCTGATCAAGCAGCTGCTGGAAGCTCAGAACAGCACCATCGACGGCGTGTCCGGTGCAACCATTACCAGCGATGCTGTGAAGCAGTGCATGAACGACTGCATCACACAGGCCATGGGCGGCACGGCAGTGTCTGCCCCGGAAGCTTCTGAGCAGGCTGCCAGCTGGCGCACCGCCCCGGAAGCCATCCCGGACAGTGAGATCACCAAGACCTACGATGTTGACGTTGCCATCATCGGTATGGGCTATGCCGGCCTGAGCTGCTACCGTGAGCTGGCCGAAGAGGGCAAGAACGTTCTGGTGCTGGAAGCCATGCCCCGCGAGAGCTGGTGGACGGTCGGCCACGATATCGGCCACATCAACTCGGACTACCTGCTGAGCCACGGTGTGCCCAAGGTGGACGAAGTGGAGTTTGTGAACAACTGGATGATGCAGACCCACGGCAAGGCAAACACCGCACTGGTGATGAAGTTTGCCAAGAACAGCGGCAGCACGGTGGACTGGTGGCTGGACAAAATCAACCCGGACACGCTGGCTAAGACCCGCATCCAGTTCTGGCCGGACAACGAGTACACCGTGCACCAGCTGAACAACGGCATGCACTACTACACCGGCACGCTGGAATGGTGGGAGAACTACTGGGAGAACCCCGCCAGCGGCGAGAAGAACAACAACACCTCCGGTCAGCTGGAGCTGAAGAACCTGAGCTGGGACAACTACAATTATGTGGAGGAGAATTTCTCTGACAATGCCACCGCTCTGTTTGGCACCAAGGGTGTGCAGCTGGTAATGGACGGTGCAAAGGTCACCGGCGTGATCGCACAGGACAGCGACGGCAATTACCTCAAGATCAACGCCAAGAACGGCGTTGTGCTGGCAGGCGGCGGCTTTGGCGGCAACAAGGAAATGATGGACGATCTGCTGCCGGACATCAAGCGTCTGTTCACCAAGGATGAGGACTTCTTTGCTCCCTTTGGCCGCGACGGCTCCACTATCCAGATGGGTGTGTGGGCAGGCGGCCGTCTGGAGGGCGACATCTCCACCATGAACTTCGACTCCATGACCGTGCCCGACTATCTGCCCGGCCCCCTGTGGGTGGACGAGAATGGCCTGCGCTTCCAGAACGAAGCCTTTGCCGGCCCGGAGATCAACGGCTTCTTCATGGCACGTGCAAAGCGCGGCAATATCACCTCCATCTACGACAGCACCTATGAGATCCAGATCCTGCGCGGCTTCCCCGGCCATCAGGCATTCGAGTACGACATGCCCGCTGTGGTGGAAGCCATGAAGGGCAACTTTAAGGCCGCAAAGGCTGCTGGTGCCGAGGGCGCCAACGGCTGGTACTGCGCCGACACCATCGAGCAGCTGGCTGAGTACATCGGTGTGGAGCCTGCAGCCCTTTCCGCTACTGTGGAGCAGTACAATAAGGTTTGCGCCGAGGGCTACGACAGCGACTTTGCCAAGGACCCGCACTTCCTGAATGCAGTTGCAAAGGCTCCCTTCTACGCCCATGTCACCACCCCGAGTCTGGGCTTTGCACTGGTGACCACCGGCGGCTTTGTGACCACCAATGACCAGCAGGTGCTGAACGAGGATTATCAGCCCATCGAGGGCCTGTACGCTTCCGGCAACACCTGCGGTATGCGCTTTGGTCCCGAGTATATCACCCCGATCCCCGGTGTGAGCATTGGTATGTGCCTGACGCTGGGCCGCGAACTGGGCAAATACCTGGCTGCAAAGTAAGCAGCTGCCTTCGTCAAAGCCTGATCGGCTGCAGGAAAGCCCCATAAGCAATAAAAGATCCCGTCCACTTCTGGGTGAACGGGATCTTTTTTGCGTATCAGACAGGAAAAAGCGGCTCAGAGGTCGTTTTTCTCCTGCCCCAGATTATCGGATTCCAGGACGACACAAACTATGTTGCCATTGGCGGCGTAACGCCGGAGAACATCCCGGAGTTCCGCAAGGCGGGCTGCCTTGGCGTGGGCCTTGCCAGCAGCCTGATGCCGAAGGACAAGGTCGCCGCCCGCGACTGGGATGCCTGCGCGGAATACGTGCACATGCTGCTTACAAAAGCCAAAGGCGAATAAACCGCAGAAACAGCAAGACCGCTCACCCGAAAAGATGAGCGGTCTTTTGCTGTGTGATGGGATGGCATTGCGGCCGACTCTTTAGACCATGGCTTCGCGTCATCCTGCCGGAGCAGTCGGTGCCGATGCCGTTCTGCTTTGTCTGCTGCGTGAACCACTTTCACTCCTGAAATGAACTGCATGAAAAATCAGAAGGCCCCATTCTATTGACTTTGCCTTTGCAGGGGAGTATACTCCATGTCACCAAGAATATTACGGCTATGACGAGAAAGAGTACCCGGAAGGAATGCTGCAGAGAGCTGCCGGTTGGTGCAAGGCAGTGCAGGGCATCCGTGGGAAGATCCTCTCCGAGCTTTCCGGCTGAATGGACGGTGTGCGCCCCAGTAAGCAGGAACGGCAGGCCCCCGTTATCACGGGCCGCGCGTTGTTGGACGTGCACTGAGTGGTCAGCGTTGTGCTGGCAATAAGAGTGGTACCGCAGAGGATATTACACGCCTTTGTCTCTTACAGACCGTAGGGGACAAGGGCGTTTTATTTTGCGGATGCTTTTGTCCCAAAGCATGTCAGAAGGAAAAGGAGAAACAATTATGAAGACACTGGAAAAAGTAAGCGACTTTGTGGGCAAATACATGGCCGCCATCGTTATTGTGGTGGCCGCGGGTGCCCTGTTCTTCCCCGGCCCGTTCAGCGTGGTAAAGACGGCGTGGGTCAATAACCTGCTTGGCATCGTGATGTTCGGCATGGGCCTTACCCTGAAGCCGGAGGACTTCAAGGTGGTGTTCAGCCGCCCGAAGGATGTGATCGTGGGCTGCGTTGCACAGTTCACCCTCATGCCGTTTCTGGCATGGGCGCTCACGCAGGTGTTCCACCTGCCCACCGAGCTGGCCATTGGCGTGATCCTGGTTGGCACCTGCCCCGGCGGCACCTCTTCCAACGTGATGACCTACCTTTCCAAGGGCGACGTTGCACTGTCCGTTGGCATGACCGCTGTTTCCACCGTGCTGGCTCCGTTCCTCACCCCGCTGCTCACCCTGCTGTACGCTGGCCAGCGTGTTGACGTGAACCCCATGAGCATGTTCATGTCCATCGTCAAGGTGGTGCTGGTGCCCATCGCACTGGGCTTTGTGGTCAATCACTTCTTCCATAAGTTCACCGAGGAAGCTGTCCGCGTGCTGCCTCTGGTCTCCACTACCGCCATCGTGCTGATCATCTGCGCCGTGGTCTCCGCCAACAGCGCCAAGATCATGACCAGCGGTCTGCTGATCCTTGTGGTGGTCATCCTGCACAATGTGCTGGGCTACCTCACCGGCTTTGGCGTGGGCAAGCTGCTCAAGCTGGACTCCACCAAGTGCCGCGCGATCTCCATCGAGGTGGGTATGCAGAACTCCGGCCTTGCAACCAGTCTGGCCGCCGCACACTTTGCACAGTATCCGCTGGCTACCATTCCCGGCGCTGTGTTCTCCGTGTGGCATAACATTTCCGGTGCGATCCTCGCCAACTTCTTTGCCCGCACAGCAGAGAAGAAGGATTGATCTTTCATAACACAGTAAAGCCCCCGGCAGGCGCAAACCTGCCGGGGGCTTTGCTGTGCCTTGCGGGCCGGGCAACTGCAACAGAACCGGCACAAATCATGCTTTTCACGCTGCTTTTAGGGCGATTCACGCAGGTTTGCTTCCAAAATCCGGTAAAGTGTGGTATAATCAAGATACTGTAATATATACCCCCCCCCCGTAAAAATGCGAGGGGGGAAAAAAGGAGGTTATACCATGAAACAAGGCAAACTTATCCGGCGTGCAGTATCGGCGGCGCTGGCCGGATGCATGATGTTCACCCTGTCGGCACCCGCTCTGGCCGAGAGCACCGATGCGCTGATGCAGTTGAGCACCGGCTCCTACCGCAGCTCAAGTCTGCTCAGCGAGGAGAACAGTTTTCCGACGACCATCAAAGTCAATGGAAAGCCGGTCACTGAAGCGAACATAAGCAGCATCCTGGGCAGTGAAAATACAGGGAAGTTGAGCTACGACGGTGTCACCAATACCCTGAAGTCCAATGGAAGGATCAAGGGTGACCTGACCATTGATGCCCCGGGTGTGAACATTGAACTGTGCAATAGCACTTCAGGTGAAGCAGCTGTAAGCGGCAAACTGACGGTCACAAATGCACAGGACGTCAAGGTCACGGCCCAATCCTATGTTGCCGTCCTCGGCGATGTTGAGATCAGCTGTGACGGCAAGGTGGAAATTACTTCTGAAGAAAGCCCCACCGTGGCCGGCGATGTGACGGTGAAACAGGCCTCCACGGTAGCAATCTCGGGTGAGTCGTATGGTTACCACATCGTGAGGGGCGATGTTACGATCGCGTGCCCTGCCACTGTCGTCATCCAGAACCATGGCACGGGCGGCATGGCAAGCAGCATCGTCTATTCCGGCGGCAAGTACGTCTACTCTGATACGGTGGACGGCACGCCTGTCGACCCGAGTGGTAAGCCCATCGACGCAAAAGCAAATGCTGTGTACATTACGCCGAAAATGTACTACACCATCAACTCCAACGATACTGCTGTTATCATCAAGGTGGATGACACGGAAGCTGGAAAGGCACGTCCGGGGCAGACGATCAAAGCTTGGGCACCGAACAAGGACGGCTGGGAGTTTGAAAATTGGGAAGCGACCGGCATTGATCTGGGCAAGCAGGTCAACAAGAACTGGATCACCTTCAAGATGCCGGAAAGCAATGTTACCTTGAACCCGCATTATGCAAAGCTCCATGCAATTGAAGTGGTAAATGGTACGGCAGATATCACCTCGGCAAAAGAGGGCACGAAAGTTACCGTTACTGCGGATCTTCGTCCGGGCTATGAGTTTGCCCGCTGGGTGATTCTCGAGGGCGAAGCGGAGCTGGAAGACGAAAAGAACATGACTGCGACTGTTACCGTGAAGGACACGAACGTGAAGGTGAAGGCCGTTTACAAGGAACTCCACGGCATCTCCATTGAAGGCGGCTCCTTTACCGTCAATGGCGGCATCGCAGAGACAGCCAAAAATGGCGACGCCATCGTTGCAACGGCAGGCTCTGCCCCCGCAGGCCAGAAGTTCAGCCACTGGGAAGTGACCGGTGTGGACGGCCTGACGGAGGAGCAGCTGAAGAGCGAGACCCTCGAGTTTACGATGCCCAGAGGGGAAGTGACCCTGAAGGCTGTGTTCAAGACTCTGCACAAGATCGACGTGAAGTTCAGCACTGCAGACAAGGACACCGCCATTGAGGGCGAGACCGTCACCATCAAGGCTGACGACCGCCCGGGCTATGTGTTCGACCGCTGGGAAGTGAACAACGGCGATGTTGCTGTGGCTAAAAAGAATGCGGAAGAGACCACCTTTGTCATGCCGGATAAGCCTGTGACCGCCGTCGCAAAGTATAAGAAGCTGCTGGGCATCACGGTGAACAGCGGCAAGGCTTATGTGGAAGATGCCGTGACCGATGCAGCCCTGAAGGGTAAACTTGTTGTCATCAAGGCCGACGAGATCGAAGGCAAGCGCTTTGACCACTGGAAGATCGTGTCTGGAGACGTGATCCTGGATAATCAGCGCGCATCTGAGACGAAGTTCACCATGCCGGAGACCGATGTGGAAATCACGGCCTTATACAACGATCTGCATGCCATCACCGTGAACAACGGCACTGCCAATGTTGAAGAAGCTGTCATCGGCGACACTGTTAAGATCAAGGCAGAGAGCCGCGAGGGCTATGTGTTCGACCACTGGGAAGTGAGCTACGGCGATGTTGCTGTGGCTAACAAGAATGCGGAAGAGACCACCTTTACCATGCCCGACAGCATGGTCGTGCTGACTGCAAGATATAAGGCACTGCAGTCCATCACGCTGGAAAACGGCAAGGCCTATGCAGGCGGTGAGGAGATCACCACTGCAAAGAAGGGCACCGAAGTCACCATCAAGGCAGACGATCTTGGCGGCAAGGCCTTCGACCGTTGGGAAATCGTCTCCGGCAATGTGACGCTGGAAGATGCAAACAAGGCCGAAACCACCTTTACCATGCCGGCCGAGTCCATCTCGCTGAGGGCTGTGTACAACACCATCCACAGCATCCATACCACATTCTGCACCGCAGACCCGGCAAGTGCTATCAAGGGCACTGAGATCACCGTCACGGCAGAAACCCGCGAGGGCTATGAGTTCGACGGCTGGGCAGTCCCCGACGGCGTGGAGCTGTACGACGAGGACGGCCTGACGGCAAAGTTCACCATGCCCGATCATGATGTGACCATCGAGGCAAAGTATAAGCAGTACCACAGCATCGAAGTGTCCAAGGGCGTGGCCACGGACGCAGAGGGCAACCCCATTTCCAGCGCATTGGAAGGCACCGAGATCTGGATCGAGATCGACCGCGAACAGCGCAACCCGGACGAGTTCGAGTTCAACCGCTGGGTGAGCAACCCGGAAGATCTGGAAATTGCCAACCGCAAGGCAGAGCGCACCTGCTTCACCATGCCGGACGGGGATGTGACCGTGGAAGCAAAGTTCCTGCACCTGCGTGAGATCACCGTCCATGACGGCACCACTTATGTGGAAGGCGAAGAGAGCGGCATCGCAAAGGTCGGCCAGACCGTTACCGTCAAGGCGGATGAGATCCCCGGCCTGAAGTTCGACCACTGGACGGTGGATTCCGGGAATGTTACGCTGACCACTGTGGACGAAGCAACCGGCGAAGCAACCTTTGAAATGGTGAACGAGCCTGTGGAGCTGACCGCCCACTACAAGGCAATGGTCACCGTGTTCAGCGTCCCGGCCAAGTTCAGTGAGGACACCGGCGAAGAGTCTGTGACCGAATGGGCAGATGTCGGTGAGATGGCAAACATCACCGCAGAAATCGACGAAGCAACCTTCCCCGGTATGGTGTTCGACTACTGGGAGATCGTGACCCCGGCAGACCTCAAGGCCGAGAACATCGAGGGCCAGACCATCGAGTTTAAAGTACCGAAGAGTGAAGTGAAGCTCGTGGCTCACTGGAAGAGCGACGCGCTCAACCCCAGTACTGACCCGAATGCTCCGTTGGACCCCGATTTCGACGTTGACCCCGTGGACGACGGCTCCGGCGCAGGCGGCGCAGGCGCTGCCATTGCAGGCGTTGCCATCGGCGGTGCAGCCGTCTGGGGCGGCTACGAGATCGCCACCCGCGTCATCCTGAACGACCTGCTGCCCGAGGGCGCAGCCATCCCTGCAAACCGCGGCCAGCTGGCACTGCTCATCTGGACTGAGAAGGGCAAGCCCGAACCCGCCGCACAGCCCGCCTTTGCAGACATCACCGACGCCGAGCTGGCCAAGGCCGCTCAGTGGTGCGTGGAGCAGGGTCTGCTGGATGCACGGGAAGGCAAGTTTGAATCGGACGGCTGGATGCCCAAGTTCAAGACCATTGAGATCTGGAACAAGGCGTTCCCCAAAAAGTAACCTCTGAGCGCTTCCTCCGTAAAGCCTCAGAACGACAGATCCCCCCGATACCGGATACCCGGTATCGGGGGGATCTTTTGCGCAGGCACGCGTGGCATTGGCGGTGGCAATCATCTCCGACATTTCAATGATCCAGTGACCTTGCAGTTTGCGCGAAACAAAAATACTCCGGCAACTTTCCAACCAAGAGAAAGTTACCGGAGTATTCCGCTTTACTTATTTGTTTTTACCAGCAGCGCCTGATACGGCTCCAGTTCCACATCCGCCAGCCAGACGGAAGTGCCCTCCGGGGTGTGATACTCGCCGCCCAGAGCGTCCAGACTTGCCCCTGCCGGGTACTCGGTAAAGTTGAACAGCCCCACCAGCGTTTCCTCGCCGCGCTTGCGCACCAGCGCCAGCACGCCGGGGTTGTGGCTGTCCCAAGTTGTTACCCACGCATCCGGGGCAAAGCAGGGGTCTGCACGCATTTGGCGCAGCTGCTCCATGCCCTGCCACAACTTGTTTTGCAGCGTGCCCTTCCGGGTGCGCTGCTTGGCATCCTCCCAGTTGAATTTGCTGCGATGCAAATTGCGGCTGTCCTCCACACGGTCGGGGTCGTTTTTGTAGTCCCAGCCGTTGAGTTGTGCGATCTCGTCCCCGCAGTTCAGCATGGGGAAGCCCTGCAAAAACGCCATAGCAGTGTGCAGCAGCAGGTCACGCTTTACGGCGTAGTCCAGTGCGGTTTTATCGTCCTTTTCCAGTGCCTGCTCCACGCCGCACAGGCTTGCGGTGGTGCCGCAGCTCCGGGCATCGCCGGTGGCGGGGTCGTAGTTGTACAGCTCGCCCTTTGCCCAGCTGCCGGGGAAATTGCCCTCGTAGAAGTGATACAGATATTCTTTGTGCTTTTGCGGGTCAATGCCAAGCCGTTTCTCCACCGCCTCGTCCAGACCCCAGCCGATATCATCGTGGCAGCGCAGATAGTTCACGAACCAGCAGTTGTCCGGCAGGGCGTGGAGGGCATCCAGCTGCGCCTTCAGCAGCCGGGTATCCCGGCTGGCAAGGGCACCCCACAGGTTGACCATGGTGGACACGTTGTAGAGCATGTGGCATTCCGGTTTTTCCGGGGTGCCGAAATAGGCGGCCAGCTCCTTGGGAGCCATGACCACCTCGCCCTTGAGGATGACCGCCGGGCAGACGCATTCCAGCACCATGCGCAGCATCCGCACGATGGTGTGCACCTGGGGCAGATTGCGGCAGGTGGTGCCCAGCTGCTTCCAGATATAAGGCACTGCATCAATGCGGAACACCTCTACGCCCAGATTTGCCAGATGCAGAATGCTCTTGGTCATGTCCACGAACACCGCCGGGTTTGCGTAGTTCAGATCCCACTGATAATCGTGGAAGGTGGTCAGCACCCACTTGTGCATTTCCTCACACCATGTAAAGTTGCCGGGCGCAGTGTTGGGGAACACCTGCGGCACGGTCTGCTCGTACTGGTCGGGGATGGTGCGGTCCTCATAGAGATGGTAATAGGCCTGAAACCACGGGTCGCCCGCCTTTGCCGCCATGGCCCAGCGGTGGGTGCTGGCGGTGTGGTTCATGACAAAATCCAGACACAGGCTGATGCCGGCTTTCCGCAGCTCCCGGGTCAGGTTTTCCAGATCCTTGTTAGTGCCAAGGGCCGGGTCTACGGTGTCGAAATCCTCCACCGCATAGCCGCCGTCGTTGTGGGGATGGGGCATCTGCAGCAGGGGCATCAGGTGCAGATAGGTCAGCTTCAGCTCCTTGAGGTAGGGCAGCTTCTTTGCCAGTTCTTTCAGGTTTCCGGCAAAGAGGTCGGTGTACATGGTCATGCCGAACATATTGCCCCGCTTGTACCACTCCGGGTCGGCAGAGCGTGCCTTGTCCAGTGCTTTCAGCTCAGCACTGCGGGCGTTGTAGGCTTCTGCCATCTCCCGCTCCAGAACCTCTAGCCCTTCCCGGTTGTGGTACAGTTCCATGAACAGCCATTCCAGCTCGTCCTTGTGCTTGGCAAACCGGGACTCAAATTCCTGTTTTGCTGCCATGGTTCAGCCCTCCACTTCTGCAAGGGTGGGCATGGCGGGGATAGCGCCATGCCGGCTGGTGGTAATGCTGGCCGCTTTGTTGGCAAAAGCCAGAATGCCTTCCAGCTTGTCCACCGTCAGGGTGTCCAGCTCCTCCTTGCAGAGCTTGGACAGAGCAGCCCCAAAGAAGGTATCGCCTGCGCCGTTGGTGTCGCCCACCTTGCAGGGGACACCTGCCACATGGCCGGTCTTGTCCCCAAAGCGGTAGAACACGCCGTTTGCACCCAAGGTGACGAAGATCAGCCGGATGCCGTTCTGGGCAAGCTGGGCTGTGCCGCTTTCGCAGTCGGTGGTGCCGGTGAGCAGGGGAAGCTCCTCATCGGATACCTTCAGGATATCCACCAGCGGCAGGGGAGCTTTCATCTGGGCAATGGCATCCTCTTTGTTCTTCCAGAGGTTTGCACGGTAGTTGGGGTCGTAGGTGATGGTAGCACCCAGCTTTTTGGCACGGGCAGCAGCATCCAGCGTAGCGGTGCGGGAGGGGTCAGCGGTCAGGCTGACAGAACCAAAGTGGACGATTTTGGCAGCTTTCAGAGCTTCATCGGGAATGTCCTCCTTGCACAGCATCACGTCAGCGTTGGCGCTGCGGTAGAAGCTAGATC
>ERZ809769.119-NODE-119-length-26732-cov-6.35911_pt1 | contig 26732 bp, 35 predicted proteins | sample MGYA00520276_ERZ809769 | MGnify/ENA primary metagenome ERZ809769 (study PRJEB31588, sample SAMN03401199) | human gut metagenome | study: EMG produced TPA metagenomics assembly of the PRJNA231909 data set (A prospective, longitudinal analysis of the... | reverse complement strand
TATGTATTCCTGCCGGTCCTTGGGTGACGGATGAAGATGTGGCTTATATTGTAGAGCAAATAAAGGCATGTTGTAAAGGGTGATAGTTGTTATTTAGAGGTAATGACTATTTAAAAATAACTTTGATAGAATGTAAAGAGCTATTTCTGAATTTCAGGAGTAGCTCTTTTTTTGTTTGGTAGAATAGGGATGATTTTGATTAATAAGCATTATCTTTGCCATCCCTTTAATAATTCATAGTATTAAAAAATGGCAGAACAGAGAAAAGCTCCCCGAAGCAATAGTAAGGCAAAAATACAGCCCGTAAATGACTACGGACGTATCCAGCCGCAAGCGCCGGAACTGGAAGAGGCTGTATTGGGAGCATTGATGATAGAGAAAGACGCTTATTCGTTAGTAAGTGAAATTCTTCGTCCGGAGTCTTTTTATGAGCACCGGCACCAGTTGATTTATTCCGCTATCACCGACTTGGCTGTGAATCAGAAACCGGTGGATATCCTTACGGTAAAGGAGCAACTTGCTAAACGCGGTGATTTGGAGGAAGTGGGTGGTCCGTTTTATATTACTCAGTTAAGTAGTAAGGTTGCCTCTTCGGCGCATATTGAATATCACGCCCGCATCATCGCACAGAAGGCATTGGCTCGTGAATTGATTACATTTACCAGCAATGTTCAGAGTAAAGCTTTCGATGAAACTCTGGACGTAGATGATTTGATGCAGGAAGCTGAAGGAAGATTGTTTGAGATCTCCCAGCAGAACATGAAGAAGGATTATACACAGATTAATCCTGTTATTGCCGAAGCGTATCAGTTAATTCAGATTGCAGCTGCCCGTACGGACGGTTTAAGTGGTTTGGAGAGCGGTTTTACCAAACTTGACAAAATGACTTCCGGTTGGCAGAGATCCGACCTTATTATCATTGCTGCCCGTCCGGCCATGGGAAAGACGGCATTCGTACTTTCTATGGCAAAGAATATTGCGGTGAATTATCGTAATCCGGTAGCTGTGTTCTCTCTTGAAATGAGTAACGTACAGTTGGTGAATCGTTTGATCTCCAATGCGTGCGAAATTCCGAGTGAGAAAATTAAGAGCGGACAACTGGCGGATTATGAATGGCAACAGCTGGATTATAAGTTGCGTGATCTTTTGGATGCTCCGCTGTATGTAGATGATACACCTTCATTGTCAGTGTTTGAACTTCGTACAAAAGCTCGACGCCTGGTACGCGAACATGGAGTAAGGATTATTATTATCGACTACCTTCAGTTGATGAATGCGAGCGGAATGTCATTTGGTAGCCGCCAGGAAGAGGTAAGTACGATTTCACGTTCGTTGAAGGGATTGGCGAAAGAACTGAATATTCCGATTATTGCCTTGTCACAGTTGAATCGTGGTGTGGAAAGTCGTGAAGGTGAAGAAGGTAAACGTCCGCAGTTAAGTGACTTGCGTGAGTCGGGAGCCATTGAGCAGGATGCCGATATGGTGTGTTTTATTCACCGTCCTGAATATTATAAGATTTATACCTCACAAGATGGAACCGATTTACGTGGTATGGCAGAAATTATTATTGCTAAGCATCGTAACGGTGCGGTAGGTGATGTTCGTTTGCGTTTTATCGGTCAGTACACCCGTTTCCAGAATCCGGAAGATGATATGGTGATTCCGCATCCGGCAGAAGGTGGTGGAGCAACCTTTGGTTCTAAAATGAATGCAGTAAGTGATGGCAGTGTGCCGCCTCCGACTGAGTTTGCCCCTCAAACAGACAATCCGTTTGGTGGGGTGGGATCAGATGGACCGTTGCCATTTTAAATTAATGGTAAAATTACATAAGCATTTTAATATTGCAGCCGGAATTACTTTTTATCATGTAGTTTCGGCTGTTTTCATTATTTTCTTGATGGATAATTCCCTGTCATCCAAAAAAACTTTGTAATTTTGCGGGTCACTTTTGGAAACAATAAAAAATTAATGATATGAATATCTCTTATAATTGGTTGAAGGAGTATGTCGATTTCGATTTGACACCGGAAGAAGTTGCCGCTGCATTAACTTCTATTGGCTTGGAAACGGGAAGTGTAGAAGAAGTGCAAACGATTAAAGGAGGACTGGAAGGTCTCGTAATCGGTGAAGTGTTGACATGCATTCCTCATCCGAATTCAGACCACATGCACGTGACTACTGTGAATCTGGGACAGGGAGAACCTGTGCAGATCGTGTGCGGTGCACCGAATGTGGCTGCCGGTCAGAAAGTGGTAGTTGCCACTTTGGGTGCAAAACTCTATGACGGAGATGAATGTTTTACGATTAAAAAATCAAAACTCCGTGGTGTTGAGTCCAATGGGATGATTTGCGCTGAAGATGAAATCGGTATTGGTACAGATCATGCAGGTATCATCGTGCTGCCGGCTGATGCAGTTCCGGGAACTCTTGCCAAAGATTATTATAATATCAAGAGCGACTATGTGCTGGAAGTGGATATCACTCCGAATCGTGCCGATGCTTGTTCTCACTATGGGGTAGCCCGTGACTTGTATGCTTATCTGGTACAAAATAACAAACCGACTTCTCTGAAGAAACCGTCTGTAGATGCTTTTGCCGTTGAAAATCATGATCTGGATATCAATGTTACAGTTGAAAACAGTGAAGCTTGCCCTCGCTATGCCGGTGTAACAGTGAAGGGCGTAACAGTAAAAGAAAGTCCGGAATGGTTGCAGAATAAACTCCGTATCATCGGACTGCGCCCTATCAATAATGTAGTGGATATCACAAATTACATTGTTCATGCATTCGGCCAACCATTGCACTGCTTTGATGCAGATAAAATTAAAGGTGGCGAAGTAGTGGTGAGGACAATGCCGGAAGGTACTCCGTTTGTCACGTTGGATGGCGTGGAACGTAAATTATCTGATCGTGACCTGATGATTTGTGACACGGAAAAACCGATGTGTATTGCCGGTGTATTCGGTGGTCTGGATTCCGGTTCTACGGAAACTACCAAAGATGTCTTCATTGAAAGCGCTTATTTCCATCCGACATGGGTTCGTAAGACAGCTCGTCGTCATGGACTGAATACAGATGCTTCTTTCCGCTTTGAAAGAGGTATTGACCCCAATATCACTATTTACTGTTTGAAATTGGCTGCCATAATGGTGAAAGAACTGGCTGGCGGTACTGTTTCTTCTGAAGTAAAGGATATTTGTGCTGCTCCTGCTCAGGATTTCATCGTAGAGTTATCTTATGAGAAGGTGCACTCGTTGGTAGGTAAAGTGATTCCGGTGGAGACAATCAAGAGCATTGTTACCAGTCTGGAGATGAAAATAACCAATGAGACGGCAGAAGGATTGACTTTGGCGGTTCCCCCTTATCGTGTAGACGTGCAACGCGATTGTGATGTTATTGAAGATATCCTCCGTATTTATGGATATAATAATGTAGAAATACCGTCTACGCTGAAGTCTAGCTTGACTACGAAGGGCGAACATGATAAGTCTAACAAATTGCAGAACCTGGTAGCTGAACAGTTGGTAGGTTGTGGTTTCAATGAGATTCTGAATAACTCTCTGACACGTGCCGGCTATTATGAAGGTATGGAAACTTATCCTTCTAAAAACCTGGTAATGCTACTGAATCCGTTGAGTACAGACCTGAATGCCATGCGTCAGACTTTGTTGTTCGGTGGATTGGAAAGTATCTCTCACAATGCTAACCGTAAGAATGCCGACTTGAAATTCTTCGAATTCGGAAATTGCTATTATTTCAATGAAGAAAAGAAGAACCCCGAAAAGTCATTGGCAGCTTATACTGAGAATTATCATCTCGGGTTGTGGGTAACGGGTAAAAAAGTATCCAATTCATGGGCGCATGCTGATGAAGAAAGTTCTGTATATGAGTTGAAGGCTTACGTAGAGAACATTTTCCTGCGTTTAGGGTTGAATATGAGAAATCTGGTTGTAGGTAACCTGACGGATGATATTTATGCTGCTGCCTTGTCTGTACAGACTAAGGGCGGAAAGCGTCTTGCTACATTCGGCATCGTAACGAAGAAGATTCTGAAAGCTTTCGACATTGACAATGAAGTATATTACGCTGACCTGAATTGGAAAGAGCTGATGAAAGCCATCCGTTCTGTAAAGATCAGCTATGCGGAAATTTCTAAATTCCCGGCTGTGAAGCGTGACCTTGCCTTGTTGGTTGACAAGAAGGTGCAGTTTGCCGAAATAGAGAAGATTGCTTATGAGACAGAGAAGAAATTGCTGAAAGATGTATCTCTCTTCGATGTTTACGAAGGTAAGAATCTGGAAGCCGGTAAAAAATCGTATGCAGTAAGCTTCTTGTTGCAGGATGAAAACCAGACACTGAACGATAAGATGATCGATAAGATCATGTCGAAACTCGTGAAGAATCTGGAAGATAAGTTGGATGCCAAACTTCGCTAATTGATAGTTAAACAATTAATAATTAAACATTAAAATATAATTCCAATGGGAAGAGCATTTGAATATAGAAAAGCTGCCAAATTGAAAAGATGGGGTCACATGGCAAAGACCTTTACAAGACTGGGTAAACAAATTGCTATTGCGGTAAAGGCTGGTGGCCCGGAACCGGAAAATAATCCGACTTTGCGTTCGGTTATCGCTACTTGTAAGCGTGAGAATATGCCGAAGGATAACATTGACCGTGCTATCAAGAATGCAATGGGTAAGGACCAGAGCGATTACAAAGGAATGACTTATGAAGGATACGGTCCTCACGGTATTGCTGTATTCGTAGATACGTTGACTGACAATACTACCCGTACAGTTGCCGATGTACGTTCCGTATTCAATAAGTTTGGCGGAAACTTGGGTACTATGGGATCATTAGCTTTCCTGTTCGACCATAAGTGTATGTTTACTTTCAAGAAGAAAGACGGCATAGATATGGAAGAACTCATTCTTGACCTGATTGACTACGATGTAGATGATGAGTTCGAAGAGGATGAAGAAGAAGGAACAATCACTATCTATGGCGATCCGAAGAGCTATGCAGCTATCCAGAAACATCTGGAAGAATGTGGTTTTGAGGATGTCGGTGGTGAATTTACTTATATTCCGAACGATACGAAAGAGGTGACTCCCGAGCAACGTGAAACTTTGGACAAGATGATAGAACGTCTCGAAGAGTTTGATGATGTGCAAACTGTTTATACCAACATGAAGCCGGAGGGTAGTGAAGAGTAATGAAGTATACTTATAAGACTCAAGGTACATGTAGTTCTCACATTGAATTGGAAATAGAAAATAATATAATAACGGATATTGCGTTTTGGGGAGGTTGTAACGGAAATTTGCAAGGTCTTTCCCGTCTGGTGAAAGGAATGTCGGTAAATGATGTGATTTCCCGTCTGGAAGGAGTACGTTGCGGAAGGCGTTCGACTTCTTGTCCGGATCAGTTGTGCCGGGCGCTACATGAAATGGGATTCTAACTAAATCCCTGTACTTTAAAAATATAGGTTGGCCCTCGGTGTTGTACAATGCCGAGGGCTTCTTTTTTGAACTGAAAGTGTGGCTCGCTTGTTATTATTTCGTAATTTTACGCCATTTAAAGAACGAACGATGAAAAATATTCTGAAAGACTTGAAACGCAGAGACCACAAGCGTTATTTGGGTGGTCTGGACGTTTTTAAATATATTGGTCCCGGGTTGCTTGTTACAGTTGGTTTTATTGATCCGGGAAACTGGGCTTCCAACTTTGCGGCGGGTTCCGAATTTGGGTATTCCCTGCTTTGGGTGGTAACTTTGTCAACGATCATGTTGATTGTATTGCAGCATAATGTGGCTCACTTGGGCATTGTTACAGGTTTGTGTTTATCTGAAGCAGCCACAAAATATACGCCAAAGTGGGTCTCACGTCCTATTTTGGGCACTGCGGTGTTGGCATCCATATCGACTTCCCTTGCCGAAATATTGGGAGGTGCAATTGCCTTGGAAATGCTTTTTGATATCCCTATTATATGGGGAGCTGTATTGACAACCGTCTTTGTCGTCATCATGCTTTTTACGAATTCGTATAAGAAGATAGAGCGTTCCATCATTGCCTTTGTTTCCGTTATCGGATTATCCTTTATTTATGAGTTGTTCCTGGTGAAGATTGACTGGCCGATGGCTGTGGAAGGATGGGTGACACCTGCTTTCCCGAAAGGGAGCATGCTGATTATTATGAGCGTGTTGGGAGCAGTGGTGATGCCGCATAACTTATTCCTGCATTCGGAGGTGATTCAGAGCCATGAATATAATAAGCAAGATGATAGTTCTATTCGTAAGGTTTTGAAGTATGAGTTGTTTGATACGCTCTTCTCTATGATTGTGGGATGGGCTATCAATAGTGCTATGATATTGCTGGCTGCTGCTACTTTCTTTAAGAGTGGTATTCAGGTTGAAGAGCTGCAACAGGCGAAGTCTTTGCTGGAGCCTTTGCTTGGAAACAGTGCCGCGGTTGTCTTTGCTCTGGCTTTGCTGATGGCGGGTATTTCATCTACCATTACAAGTGGCATGGCGGCGGGTTCTATCTTTGCCGGTATCTTCGGAGAATCCTATCACATCAAGGATAGTCACTCGCAGGTGGGTGTGATCCTTTCATTGGGTATCGCCTTGTTGCTGATATTCTTCATCGGCGATCCTTTTAAAGGACTGTTGATTTCGCAAATGGTGCTGAGTATACAGTTGCCTTTTACCGTTTTCCTGCAAGTCGGGTTGACATCTTCGCGTAAGGTAATGGGGCAGTATGTCAACAGTAAATGGAGCAGTTTCGTACTTTACGCTATTGCGGGTATCGTAACCGTCTTAAATATTATGTTATTAATATCTGAATTATCATGAAACAGGAACGTTTGAACAGCCGCTTTTTGAAAGTACTGCCCATGAGTGCAGAAGAATCTGGGAATGGAGGTCGCAATCTGAGCATTGCCTACTCCTTTACTGAAAACCCTTTTGGGGAAATACTGATGGCTTCTACCTCTAAGGGAATCTGTTATCTGGCTTTTGTTACTGAAAGCCGGGATGCTGTATTGGATGAATTGAAGCATATCTTTCCGCATGCTGCCTACAGAGAGCACAGAGATGAACTTCAGCAAAAGACGGTTAATGCTGTCCTGTCTATAGATAAAGAGAATATTGATGTGTTGCCATTACATCTGAAAGGAACAGAATTTCAGCTGAGTGTATGGAAAGAGCTGCTGAATATTCCCTTGGGTGGTATTACCTCATACGGAAAAATAGCACAGAAATTGCAAAAGCCGAATGCCTGTCGTGCTGTTGGTTCCGCTGTGGGCGATAATCCTGTATCGGTACTTATACCCTGTCACCGGGTGTTGCGTACGGATGGTGGATTAGGAGGTTATCATTGGGGGCTGGAACGCAAAGTGAAACTTCTGGAATGGGAGAAAATTCTTAATAAATAAGATAAAAATAAACGATCATATGAAAATTATTACATATAATGTAAACGGGCTGCGTGCAGCTGTTAGTAAAGGTTTGCCGGAATGGCTGGAACAGGAACAAGCTGATGTGGTGTGCATTCAAGAAACTAAATTGCAGCCGGATCAATATCCGGAAGAAGCATTGAGTACATTGGGGTATAAGCATTATCTCTATTCTGCGCAGAAGAAGGGGTATAGCGGGGTAGCCATCTTGACTAAAAAAGAGCCGGACCATGTGGAATATGGCATGGGAATAGAAGAATATGATAATGAAGGCCGTTTTATCCGTGCCGATTTTGGCGATATATCTGTCGTAAGTGTTTATCATCCTTCAGGAACGAGTGGTGACGAACGCCAGGCATTTAAGATGGTGTGGTTGGAGAAGTTCCAGGAGTACGTGACGGAACTGCGAAAATCACGTCCGAAACTTATACTTTGTGGAGACTATAATATCTGCCATGAACCGATAGATATTCATGATCCTATTCGCAACGCTACTAATAGTGGTTTCTTGCCCGAAGAACGGGAATGGATGACGCGTTTTCTGAATGCCGGTTTTATCGATACTTTCCGTTTGTTGCATCCCGAACAGCAGGAATATACGTGGTGGAGTTATCGTTTCAACTCCCGCGCAAAGAATAAAGGATGGCGTATTGATTATTGTATGGTGACCGAACCTGTTCGCCCGTTACTGAAAGAGGCGCGTATTCTGAATGATGCTGTACATTCTGATCATTGTCCCATGTTGTTGGATATAGAAGGCTAAAAAAGGGATAGGGTAATGTTTGAAGAAAGAATAGAGAAAGCGGTAGAGTTTTTTAAGAGTGGTTATAATTGCTCCCAGTCTGTGGTGCTTGCTTTTGCCGACATGTATGGATTTACGCAAGAACAGGCGGCGCGTATGGCAGCTTCCTTCGGTGGAGGTATCGGTCGTATGCGTCAGACTTGTGGCGCTGCATGCGGTATGTTTCTGCTTGCCGGACTGGAAACCGGAGCGACTGATCCCAAAGATCGTGAAGGAAAAGGGGCCAATTATGCAGTAGTACAGGAATTGGCTGCCGAGTTTAAGAAACGGAACGGCTCTACAATTTGTGCTGAATTATTGGGGTTGAAGAAGCCGGAAGGAGTGTCTACTCCCGAAGAACGCACCGACCAATATTATGCTAAACGTCCGTGTGTCAGGATGGTGGAAGAAGCTGCCCGCATTTGGGCGGAATATCTTGAAAACAGACCGTCTATTTAATGTAAACAAACCATCAGTTTCGCTTGAATGAATCATTCTTTTTGGTCTGACCTGCTGAAAAAATGCTCTTTTTATGACATATAACATAAAAAAGCAGAGAATAATGTGTTATATAACATAAATATAACTATCTTTGCCGCTGAAATAAAATCTGAACCTCGCTAATGAGAGAATTTGGATTAAAGCATGTATAACTAAAAACAAAAGGAAAATGTTAAAAGAAAAAGCTGGTGAAACTGCAGGAAAAATTTGGAGTGCTCTGAATGAGACTGAAGGTTTAACTGCTAAACAAATCAAGAAAGCAACTAAGTTGGTAGACAAAGATTTGTTCTTGGGCCTTGGCTGGTTGCTGAGAGAAGACAAGATCTCTACTCAGGAAGTAGAAGGCGAACTGTTTGTTAAGTTGGTTTAAGAGAGAGATTGACATTTATCTTATAAAAAGAAGCGTTGATACATTTATATGTTATCAACGCTTCTTTTTATGTTCCAGTCCATTGACAAGGGATGTTTAGGGAGCCAGTCTTTCCTGTTTCCAGCTACCATCTTCTTGAAGTATATACTGAATGCGGTCGTGCAGGCGGCTTTCCCGCCCCTGCCAGAATTCGAAGCGGGTAGGAGTTACGGCAAAACCACCCCAGTTGTCGGGACGTCTGATTTCATGTCCCGCCAGCTTGAAGACCTCTTTTACGAAAGCCCGCATAATCTCCATACGACTACTTATCACCCGGCTTTGCGGAGAAATCCTTGCACCTATCTTGCTTTTATAGGGTCTGCTGGAAAAGTAAGTATCCGACACTTGGTTGAGGCATTTTTCGGCTTTACCTTCAATGTGTACCTGTCTTTCCAATTTGTGCCATACAAAAGAGAGTGAAATATATGGGTTATCAGCCAATTGTTTTCCTTTTCGGCTTTCATAATTAGTAAAGAATATAAATTTGTTGTTTTCCACTCCTTTCAGCAAGACGGTGCGTGTAGAAGGATGTCCCTCGGCCGAGACAGTTGCTACTATCATGGCGGTGGGCTCGTCCGCATTGTGGGCAATAGCATCATTCAACCATTCTTCGAATTGCTCAAAAGGATTGTCATTGATGGTGCATTGTGTCAATTTGCCTCTGGTATACTCTTTTCTGATCTCAGATATTTTAGTTTCCATATTTTCTACTTTGTTGTTGTATTTGGAGGATGCAAGAGTGATCCTTATTATTTCTGTGTCGGATAAAGCGGGTTACCGGATTCATCTACTTCGGTCCAGTCTTTGATACTGACATTGGGGAACGATACGGAATTTCCGTCTATAATGGCACTGAAGACGTACGAAAATCCTCCTGCCAGTTTGCCCGGAATGGGAATGCCTACGGTATAGGTACGTGGAGTCGTTTCTCCGTCTGCCAATATCTGTAGCGTCAAAGACATAGGATTGGTAGCTTTTGTCGGTAGAACGATGGCCTGCGTGAGAAAACCGTTTTTCCCCATAGTGAGTGGAGCAGTATCATAGGTGTAGGTGGATTCAATAATTCCAGTCTGTATATCGAGAGTGGCACCCGGAGTGGGAGGAAGTATACTTGCTGAAATCAGACTGTCCAGTTTTATACCGTCGCCGGCTGATAAGTCTACTACAACCTGGGTGGCTACATGCTGGAATACAATGGGCATGTGGATTTGTGAAGTTGTGACGTCTTGATCCAGATTTTCCCACCATAGATAGTCAATGCCATTCTTTAACGGAGCGGATATTCCATCTATCAGGTCTGGAGGATAAACGGAGGAGTTTTCAGAAAACGCATACATATTATATGATCCGTTACTCAAATACATTTTGTAGCCTTTCAATCCGGTCAATACACCTGCGGAAGCGGTTGAATACAAACCTTCGGCAAAAGGGTTATCGAAATTCCTGTCTGTAGTTTCAAAGGCATAAATCTGACTTACCAGACCTTTAGGCATGGGCGACATAGATCTGGTTACTTTACGACTTTCGAGTGAAGCGGAAAAGGTGATGAGTGCATCTTCTTTCTCCGAAGGCTGACTGTTGTCGGATTCATTGTTTTCGGGCGATGAGCCATAAATGATTATCTCATTCTTGGAGCATCCGGCCAATAATAGGAGGGAACACGCAAAAATAATAAATTTTTTCATTTCAGTTATGCAGTTTAGGTTATTATGCATACATAACAGTGGGATGATAGAATAGTTTTAGGATATATAGACATTTACGACCTCGGATATTGAATAAATCACTTTCAAAACCTCATATTTTTCATTATCTTTGCGCCCGCAAAAGGAGGCGAGCCCGTTGCGAGATATTACCATTTTGTTTTGCGACTGTACTACGAGTTATTCAGCCTCATTTTGTAATATACTTATTTATAGATAGATAATTGTAGAAAATGAAGAATATACGTAACTTTTGCATTATTGCCCACATTGATCATGGTAAGTCTACTTTAGCTGACCGTCTGCTTGAATTTACCAACACCATACAGGTGACCGGAGGACAGATGTTGGATGATATGGATCTGGAAAAAGAGAGAGGTATCACCATTAAGAGCCATGCTATTCAGATGGAGTATACGTACAAAGGCGAAAAGTATGTTCTGAATCTGATTGATACTCCGGGACACGTAGACTTTTCGTATGAGGTTTCCCGTTCTATTGCTGCTTGTGAAGGTGCATTACTGATTGTAGATGCTTCGCAAGGTGTACAGGCGCAAACGATCTCCAATCTTTATATGGCAATTGAGCATGATCTGGAAATTATTCCGGTCATCAATAAATGTGATATGGCGAGTGCCATGCCCGAAGAGGTGGAGGATGAAATCGTAGAGTTGCTTGGTTGCAAACGTAGTGAAATCATCCGTGCTTCCGGTAAGACTGGTATGGGCGTAGAAGAGATTCTGACTGCGGTTATTGAGCGTATTCCCCATCCTGAAGGGGACGAGGAAGCACCGTTGCAGGCTTTGATCTTCGACTCCGTATTCAATTCTTTCCGTGGTATCATCGCTTACTTCAAGATTGTGAACGGGGTGATCCGTAAGGGAGATAAGGTGAAATTCTTCAATACCGGTAAAGAATATGATGCCGATGAAGTCGGTGTACTTAAGATGGAGATGGTGGCGCGTCAGGAACTGCGTACGGGTGATGTGGGATACATTATTTCCGGTATCAAAACTTCTAAAGAGGTAAAAGTGGGAGATACGATTACTCACATTACCCGCCCGTGTAAAGAAGCCATCGCAGGTTTCGAGGAAGTGAAGCCGATGGTTTTTGCCGGGGTATACCCCATTGAAGCGGAAGACTTTGAAGACTTGCGTTCCTCTTTGGAAAAGCTGCAATTGAACGATGCATCACTGACCTTCCAGCCTGAATCCTCGTTGGCGCTGGGCTTTGGATTCCGTTGCGGATTCCTGGGACTCTTACACATGGAGATTGTGCAGGAACGCCTTGATCGTGAATTCGACATGAACGTGATAACTACTGTGCCGAACGTTTCTTATAATATTTACGACAAACAAGGTCATATGACAGAGGTGCATAACCCCGGAAGTATGCCCGATCCTACTTTGATAGACCGCATTGAAGAGCCTTATATTCGTGCTTCCGTTATCACAACTACCGATTATATCGGTCCCATCATGACTTTGTGTTTGGGCAAACGCGGTGAACTGGTGAAACAGGAATATATTTCGGGTAATCGTGTGGAAATCTATTATGATATGCCTTTGGGAGAAATTGTTATCGACTTTTATGATAAACTGAAAAGTATCTCGAAAGGATATGCCTCTTTTGATTATCACGCCAGTGGTTTCCGTCCATCCAAGTTAATAAAACTGGATATTTTGCTGAACGGCGAACCGGTGGACGCTCTTTCAACACTGACACATTTCGACAATGCGTATGATTTGGGACACCGTATGTGCGAGAAGCTGAAAGACCTGATTCCAAGACAGCAGTTTGATATTGCTATCCAAGCGGCTATCGGAGCTAAAATCATTTCTCGTGAGACGATTAAGGCGGTGCGCAAAGACGTTACGGCAAAGTGTTACGGTGGTGACGTCAGTCGTAAGAGAAAGTTGCTGGAGAAGCAGAAAAGAGGAAAGAAACGTATGAAGCAGATTGGTAATGTTGAAGTGCCGCAGAAAGCGTTCCTTGCGGTGTTGAAATTAGATTAATATAAAAAAGCATAAAAGCTGATTCATATTAGTCCGGGGATTGTTCTCTTTCTGTAGGACTGTCTTGACAATCCCCTTTGTTTTGAAAATTCTAACTAATAATAAATGAGAAAAGTTCTATCGTTTTCGGCCTTCCTGGTGGTAGGTCTCTTTATAGCGCAATATCTGCCTGCATGGTCAGGAAGTGATTATGGTATGGTGAAAACTGTATCTAATGTGTTACTATATATTTGTCTGGGATTCATTATGATCAATGTGGGACGTGAGTTTGAGGTGGACAAGTCCCGATGGCAAACGTACGCAAAAGATTATTTCGTTGCTATGGCTACGGCCGCCATGCCTTGGTTTCTGATTGCTATTTACTATATTTTTGTTTTACTTCCGCCGGAATACTGGAATAGTTGGGAGGCATGGAAAGAAAACTTGTTACTGAGTCGTTTTGCGGCTCCTACTTCCGCAGGTATATTATTCACTATGTTGGCTGCTATCGGACTAAAGTCCAGCTGGATCTACAAGAAGATTCAGGTGCTGGCCATCTTTGATGATTTGGATACCATCCTCTTGATGATTCCTTTGCAAATAATGATGATCGGACCTCGCTGGCAGTTGCTGGTAATTATCCTTATCGTCTTTCTGTTGCTTTCCTTCGGTTGGAAAAAACTGAGTAAATACAATATGCGGCAGGATTGGAAAGCCATTCTGTTTTATTCCGTTCTGGTGTTTGCCGCCACTCAATCGCTTTATCTTATTACAAAGAACTTATATGGAGAAGATGCCAGCATTCATATTGAGGTGTTGCTTCCGGCATTCGTTCTGGGTATGGTCATGAAACATAAGGATATTGATACGGCTTGGGAACGTAAAGCTTCAACCGGAATTTCATTTATCTTCATGTTCCTGGTTGGTATGAGTATGCCTCCGCTTCAGGGAATCAGTCTCCCTGGTGATACGGGGCTGGCCTCTATAACCGGTTCTCAGGAGATGATGCCTTGGGCATTGATTATTGTACATGTGGTAATTGTATCGTTACTTTCCAATGTAGGTAAGTTATTTCCAGTATTCTTCTACCGCGACCGTAAATTGAGCGAACGTCTGGCACTTTCCATTGGTATGTTTACCCGTGGTGAGGTAGGGGCAGGAGTTATTTTCATTGCGTTGGGTTACAACTTGGGTGGTCCGGCATTAGTAATTTCTGTGCTTACTATTGTGTTAAATTTAATATTAACAGGTGTATTTGTACTTTGGGTTAAAAAGTTAGCGTTAATGAGCTATCAGGAATAGCTCGTTAACGGTGTCGGGATATCCCTTTGGAAATCTAATACTTAAATCGAACATATGATTATTCTACGTACTGTGAAAAACTTTTCGGCACTGAATGTGGCGGCGAGTATTTTATTATTCCTGACTGCTATTCTGGCAGCTATTGTTGCCAATTCTTCATTGGCTCCTGTGTATCAGAGTTTCCTGTCGCAGGAGTTGCATTTGCGTATAGGTGATTTTAACTTGCTTTCGCATGGCGGTCATAATCTGACCATGATTGAGTTTATCAATGACTGTCTGATGACGATTTTCTTTTTAGCTGTGGGATTAGAGATAAAACGCGAGTTACTGGTAGGAGAGTTATCCTCTTTCAGGAAAGCTATTCTGCCGTTCATTGCAGCATGTGGAGGAATGATATTTCCGGTTCTGGTTTATTATTTTCTGGTAACTCCCGGTACTCCTGAAACACAAGGCATGGCTATTCCTATGGCTACGGACATTGCCTTCTCATTGGGAGTGCTTAGTCTGCTGGGCAAGCGCGTACCGTTGAGTCTGAAGATTTTCCTGACTGCTTTTGCTGTGGTAGATGATATTGGTGGTATTTTGGTGATTGCCATTTTTTATAGCTCCGAGGTTGCTTACGGTTATTTGATTGTAGCTGCCATACTTTATACGTTCTTATATTATATGGGAAAGTTTGGTATGACACAGAAGATCTTCTTTCTTTTCTTTGGCATTATTATCTGGTATTTATTCCTGCAATCTGGCATCCACAGCACAATATCCGGTGTGATACTTGCATTTGTGATCCCCGCCCGTCCACGGCTGGATGCGGGTAAATATATCCGGCGTATCCGGGCTATTGTCAGCTCTTTCCCGGTGGTACAATCTGATAACATTGTATTGACAAACGAACAGATTGCTACATTAAAGCAAGTGGAGCGGGCTTCGGATCGTGTGATAAGTCCTTTACAATCTTTGGAGGATAACTTGCATGGAGCTGTGAATTTTGTCATTCTTCCTTTATTTGCTTTTGCCAATGCAGGAGTTGTTTTTAGCGGTGGCGGAGAAGTTATAGGAAATGTAGGTCTTGCTGTTGGCTTAGGTCTTCTTTGGGGGAAGTTTTTGGGAATTTATCTTTTCACCTGGCTGACTATTAAAAGCGGGCTTGCCCGTATGCCCGAAGGTATGAACTGGAAAAATATTGCAGGCGTGTCATTGCTGGGTGGTGTTGGATTTACGGTGTCATTGTTCATAGCCAATCTTTCTTTCTCTGATGCTTATCCGGAACTGCTGAATCAAGCTAAATTCGGTGTGTTGTGTGGTACTATTATTGCCGGAATACTGGGATATGTAGTACTGAACCAGGTATTGCCAAAGAAAAAGAAAGTATAAATAAGAGTACGAAACCTATCTTCGTATTGCAAAAGAAGTTTCATTGCTTGAAACCATTAGTTCCAAGCGATGGAACTCTCAGTTTCAAGGCATGAAACTTTCAGTTCCAAACGGTGAAACTGTTGGTTTCAAATGATGAAACATCTTGTAAGGGGGATAAAACACTCTGTATGTAATGGATGAGCGGGAATGATCAACGTGAAATGCCGATGAATAAAGGGATAGAGGCGAATTTGGAAGGTTGGACGTTATTAAATCATTTCGTAATATTTGCCTATATTGGTGGCTAAGTCAAAGGGGATTTTATGAGTATTTAAACAGTAAAGACAATATTGGAATAAAATTAGGGCTGAATAGACGCTTTTTGGGGCGCGATTCAGCCCTTTTACTGTGTGGACTGATCGAGCTACTCTTGGCTACTACGAATGAGATGAGACTGCCGTATAATAGCTCTTTGGGTTGCTTTAACGCCACCATCGGTGAGACCGGCATGGAGCAGAGAACTTTGTTTGATGCCTATTTGGTCGCTATTTAGGACGGTATAAATGGCACTGATACTGCCGAAATAATAGTCTTTCTTCTCAAAAATGAGATGCACATGGATTACTTTAGTCATATTATCACTATTTAGAAGTTTTATTCGCAAAAATATTCCAAATAATTATTATATAGAAATATTTAGGCTAAAAAAGTATACTGTTTAAAGCGTTTAGAGGAAATAAGTATTGAGGTGATGGGAAGTTAGTTGATGGGAGAAATTCCCATGGTGAACTGTGATGCAACAAAGTGTTAAAACGTGAGTTGGACATACTGTTGGGCATACTGAGTTGGGCATACTTTTATGTCGTTATTCTTTACTTTGTAAAAAGTTGGGCATACTTTTTACCTCTGTTTTTTGTCGTGTTTTTGGGGTAATGTTTCTTTTGAGATAAAGTTTTATAGCGTTTAAACAAATATTTATAGGGGGATAGTATAGTGTTTTTTTAATGTGTTAGGATTGTAATGCTTGTATAAGTGATTGATTTGTAGTATGTATTAGCGGGATAAGTGGTATTTTTGTGCAATAAACGTGTGCGCGGCGCATAATATAGCAGGGTGGAGCAGCTGGTTAGCTCGCAAGGGTCATAGCCTTGAGGTCGCAAGTTCGAGTCTTGTTCCTGCCACAAATTATTTGAAAGTGTTGGTAACGTTCCCGTTGATCAGGGCTCCGACTGAGGGATAAAACGTACGGAGATTAAGGTTTATTGATTGTTGATGGAAAACGCTCCCGGTGATTGTGCCGGGAGTATTTAAAAAGCTTTCATATGTTGTACAATATAATATATTGGTTATTTATAAACCACTTTGTGGAACTTGCCTGGCGAGCTAAACAACATTGGAATCTCTTAGTATGGGAGAAATATTGCAAAGATATAGAGTTCTATTCAAAAAGTTCTGATAAATGCCCAAACGGACATAATAAACGCCGTAAGGCTAAACCATACGCCAAGCCGTGATAGTTTTTTGTATAAAAGTTCTTTTTTATAGCCACCATATTCTAAATGGAGTTTTCCTTCGGATGTTATGATATAGCCATTTCCGTTTCTTCCCCATAACTTCAAATAACCATCTCTGATAAGTTTTTCTTCTGTTCGCAATTGAGACCATACCAATTCTCCTGTTACAGGTGGAATGTTTTCTCGGGGTTTTCCGTCTTGAAAAGCCTTCAATAAATCATCTAAAAATATAGCTTCTAACCCATTATCTCCGAAAACTTTGAGATAGAATTTATCTGATACATTCATTTTGTTTGCATTTTTTCGGTTGTTATTAGTTGCTGTCTATATATTGTCTCTGATGCTGATGCAGAGGGCAATTACGTTTTCGCAGCCGATGATCTCGCGGAAGTGGTGGGCTTTCTCATAGGTGAGTAGCTTTCGCCATAGTCGTCAGATGATTCCGAGGTAAAAGTAGAGATCACGGCAAATCATTTACTTCTTTTTTCTTCACTATCCTTGGCTTTCCATAGATGATAGTTGAATTTATAGAAATACTTCATTGAGATGCATAGCTCGTTATATAACTTATCTATATCTATCCGTTCATAATCATATTCCCATTGTTTTTGAAAATGTCCTAATAGTGCATTATCATAAACTTCAAATCCATCTTCAGAAAGTAAATCTGTAGTATAGTCTCTAAACAAACGGAAAATATTGCTCTTGATTGACTTATTATAGATACTCTTTCCTGATGTTCCAAAATGTTGATCGCTTATGTAGTCAATATGATATTCATTGCATATTCTAAAAAAATCAAGAATAAAATCATCTTGCAAATTCTTGATATATAATGGATTCTCAATATATGTATTAAAATAAAACTTCATACTGTACATATCAAAGCCAAAGCTATAAGAACTTTTGGTTTTGGTTGACTGTGTATCAATACTAAAAATATGAGTAGGCGAATAAAAGTATTCAAACTTATCTTTTATGTTGCATGACTGTACAGCAGCTTCCAATAAATCCATAGCTGCATAATCAATATCAAATATAGCAGCTTTATACTTATCTGAATCTGATGGAGTTGCTTTATTTAGCTCTGTTCTAATCAGTTCGACAAATTTATTTTTAATATTTTCTATGTCTTTTTTCATGATAATATTTTATTTAGGTATGGCTTCTTCGAAAACTATGATGCAATTGCACTTTTTGCACCGGGGGCAGCATCGTCTTTCGAGTTGCCGACATCGGATTGAAGTTGTTGTATTTTGTCCTGTAACATTTCCACTTCTTTTTTTAGTGAACCTATTTGCTCGGCTTGAGATACAATCGTTTGAACTAACTGCATCATATTGTCACTGGGGGTAACAGCCGGCTGGGTGCTTGTATCTCTTTTGATCATTGATCCGCTTCCTGTAATAAGCCATTCTGGACTTAAATCAGGAAATTTAGAGAATATAGTCTCTAATATGTCACTGCCTATAGAGCCATGCCTATCACGCATCTTGCCCAAGTAGCCATTGGTAAGTCCTAATTCACTTCCTATAGGGGTTGGCTTCAGCCCTTTGTGCTCAAAATAAAGAAATAAACGATCTATTGCCTTCATGAATTTACATAATATAGTCTATAAAAACGTGCGTGTGAAAGAAAATATTCTCTTTTTTTGGTTGGTGTATAGAAAATAGTCTCTATATTTGCACCATGATTAATTCACAAATAAAAGAAAAGAATATGGTAAATGCAACAAATGTTTCACAAAAAGAGAGTAAATGCGCTTGTGGTACTTTTTGCCCAGATGAACTTCGTTTGAAGAAAATAATAGAAGAGATGAAGTCAACATCCAGTTTTAACCCTGATGACTGGAAGTTTATCTATAAAGAGCTTCATCTGAACCTCCGCACTATTTATGGTGTGTATTTGGCTATGTGTGCAGAAGAAAATATAACCAAGGTGTTGACTTGGCGTACTTTTTACATGCAATGTAACGGCTATCGGACATTGAAGCCCAATACAATGCGGGCTGTAGTAATATATGTGACGACATTGCGCAAGCGGACGGTTAAGAATGGGGTGGTAAAAGATGAATTAGCTTATTAAATTAAAGAATTAATAATAAAAGAATGAAAAGTGTATGGATAGGAAATTGACGGAAAATGAATTGGCGTTCATGGTGGAGCTGCGGGAGCTGATGTCGAAGCACAACGCTTTGCTGAGCGCCGAGAATGATACGGTATGCATAGACATTGACTATGATGAGGATGATCAGGAGCCGATTGTGCTGCCTCACAAAATCAATTCATTCTATGACCTTGACAAACTGATTTTAAAGAACTCTTAAAACTCGAATAAGATGAAAACATTTAGGAAACTTCAGAAAACAGCCATCGTCGTGGGCATGGTCTACGGGCTTTGGCTGGGTTGCAATGAAGCGGCCACGGACAAGGACACTTTTAGCGGACTGGTATGTGTGCTGCTGGCGGTAGTTGTGGCGTTATCGCTGCTGATGCCGGATGCAAGGCAGGAGGAGAACCTGTAACAGGGTGGCTTCCACTCCGGTTCGATGCCGGGGCCTGTGCAAGTTGAATAAGTAAAGTTTCTGATTATGGAAATGTTTGGAAAGACACTATGTGTAACGTTTGATGACCTTGTAGGGAGTGGAATCATGAGCAAATCTAATTACGACAAGCATGTTCGTGAAGAAAAGTTCAGTTTCATGCAGCGGGGTGGTAATGGCAGAAAAGTGCTTATTATTTACGATAAGTTGCCTGACAGAATTCGCACTGAAATTGATACCAAGAATCCCAAAGCTAAAGAACAAATCAAAAAACATCAGGTAATGCCTATGGACAGTCGATTAAAAAGTGATAGCAAAGCTGTTGATTTCTACAAAAGATACACTCCTAAAATATCTTTGGACCGCCAGGCGGAATATGTCTTGAATGCCAAGGTTCTGAACGCTATGATGTCACTTGAGGCGAGTATGCGCGATTCGCAAGGTAAGTGTGGTTTTCAAAACAATAAAATGATACGTGAACAGGTTGTTGCCCTGTGCGAAAGCCTGCGTGAACGCTATCAACACACGCTTCCGAAGGCTCGCTTGATGGAAAAGTATGCCGCTTATAAGAAGTATGGTTACGCGGCGCTTGTCAATGGCAATGCCGGTAACCAGTCCGCCCGCAAGGTTGGCCCGAAGGAAGGCCGACTATTGCTGAAGTTGAAGCGAAGCAAATTCCCGGTATATACCGACCAGCAGATATTCGAAGAGTTCAACCGTATTGTAGAAGAGCGGAACACACGTGCCATCCGTGAAGAAGATAAGTTGAAGCCGATTGCATCGCCCCAAACGGTTATCAATTACCTGTACAAGACCAGTATCAAATTGTGGTGGTATGGCGTCGTTCATGGTGAGATCGCCTTCAAGAATGAATTTATACCCCAGTTCGATACCAAGCTTCCGGATATGCCGAATACATTGTGGTATGGTGACGGTACGAAACTCAATCTCTATTACAAGGATTATGATAAGAAACAGAAACGCATGGTGGCGCGTACCATTGACGTGTACGAGGTGATGGACGCCTGTACGGAAGTCTTCCTGGGATATTCTTTTGGTGTTGAAAACTTCCTCACCCAGTATGATGCCTACCGCATGGCACTGGAAACATGGAAGGTGAAACCTTATGAGATTGTGACCGATAACCAGGGCGGACATAAGAAACCGGAAGCACAAGCTTTTTTCAAGAAGATTTGCCACTTGCATAAAACCACCATGCCCCACAATGGCCAGTCAAAAACAATTGAGAGTGCCTTCGGGCGTTTCCAGATGCAGGTTATGCACAAGCTTTATAACTATACCGGGCAGAATATCACTGCAACAAAAGAGAACAGCCACGTCAACGTGGACCTGATCATGAAGAACATCGCCCAGCTTCCCACTTTGGAAGAGATGAAAGAACAATACCTGCAATGCCGCAAGGAATGGAATGAAATGCTGCATCCAGCTTCTGAAACAGGTATGACCCGTATGGAGATGTACACCACGCTCAGTAGTCCGAATGCCGAGCCGTTGGATGACTTCGGGGTACAGGAACTTTTCATGCTGCTGAGCAAAGACAGCGTGAAGTACAACAAACACGGTTTCATATTTGAACGCAACAAGCAGGAATACCGCTACATGGTATACGGCGAAGATGGGCTGGTAGATATGAACTTCCACATGCAGAATATTGGCAACAGTTTCCGTTACCGCTATGATCCCAAAGATATGACTGCTGTGGAACTGTGGGAAGTGGGTGCTAAAGGTGCGTTGAAATATGCAGCCACAGCCACGCCGAAGGTTGTCATTCATCGTGCCACGGCAGATCGGACGGAAGAAGAAAGTACCCGGCTATTCGCCCAGATACACGCCAACAAACGCGCCCTTGTGGGACATTATATTGCCTGTGAAGAACTTTTACTCGAAGAGTGCATGAGCGAAGCCTATACGAAACTCGTGATGCCTATTCCGGTAGGTGAATCCCAAAAGAGCATGGAACGTCAGCGTGAAGAATATGCCAATGAGGAATTGACCGCCCCGGTACAGTATCCCGAAGGTGTGGGGCCGGGAACCTACAGGGATGAACCTGAAGAAGAACCTGCCGGACTTGCTTCTGTGGGCGAATATACCAAACAGACTTCCGGCATGACCGATGTGGAGATGTACCAATCCTTCTTCGGTACTAATTAACCAGTATTCAATAATCAATTAAATACCCTTCAAGTAATGAAAGAACTAAGTAAACAAGACAAGGACGCCATTCGGGACGCCTTGATGGAATATTGTAGTAACTACCCCAGCCAGAACCGTGCCAGCGAAAGCCTGAACGGGGTCAGTGCCGCTACGGTATCGCAAATTTGCAATTCTAAATACACCAGTATCAGCGACGATATGTTCAGTCGTATAGCCGCACAGATAGGCTACAGCCTTGAACGCTGGACGCTGACCAAAAGTGATGCTTTCAACCGTATTACCTTCGCCATGATGGATGCACAGGCTTACAAAAACACCACTTGGGTGGTGGGCGATGCAGGTTGCGGCAAGACTACCGCAGCCATTGAATATCGTCGTACTCATCGCAACGTGTACTATATCCTTTGCAGTGAAGACATGAAGAAGAGCGACTTCGTGCGTGAGATCGCCAAGCAGGTGGGCGCTCCGGTAGACGGTACGAATCTGCGGGATATACTGGAATACGCCATCTCCATGATTGCCTTCCTTCAGAACCCGCTCATTATCTTCGATGAAGGCGACAAGCTGACTGATTCCGTTTTCAGCTACTTCATCAGCATTTACAACCGTCTGGAGAATAAAGCGGGTATCATTTTCCTTTCTACTGATTATATCAAGCGTCGTGTAGAGAACGGCCTTCGCTATAACAAGAAGGGCTATAAGGAAATTAACAGCCGTATCGGCCGTAAGTTTTTCGATGTGAATGTAGCTACCGAACAGGATGTATATGCCATCTGCCAAGCTAATGGCCTGACTGATCCGGCTGAAATAAAGCGTGTGCAACGTGAAGCCGCCCAAGGCGAATATGACCTTCGCCGTGTGAAACGTGTGGTGCATGCCTGCAAGCGTATCCAAGAAGCTCAACGTATGAAAGGAGAACAGGCATGAGTGAGGTAACGAATGATGTAAAGACTTTCCAACGCAACGCCAAAGGGGTGCGGGAACTGCTGAGCATGAAGTTCGAGACGCTGGCTTTTGAAGGCACTTGGTATGACGCTTTCGGCACTCCGGAGCGTAGAGGTGTTTGGATGGTATGGGGCAATACGGGCAACGGGAAGACATCCTTTGTGATGCAACTCTGCAAGGAGTTGTGCCGTTTCGGACGCGTAGCTTACGATAGTCTGGAAGAAGGTGCCTGCCTGACGATGCAGAACACGCTGAAACGTTTCAACATGCAAGAGGTTAACCGTCGTTTCCTGCTGCTGGACGCTGAACCACTGGAGCAATTGAGCCTTCGCCTGAAACGTCAGAAAGCTCCCGACTTTGTGGTGATAGACAGTCTCCAGTATACACAGATTTCTTATGCCCAGTATATCAAGCTCAAGGAGAAGCACCGTAATAAGCTGATTATTTTCATCAGCCATGCCAGCGGTAAGAACCCGGACGGGCGTGTAGCGAAGAAGGTGGCATTTGATGCTGCGTTGAAGATATATGTCGAGGGATACCGGGCTTTTTCCAAGGGGCGGTTTATCGGTCCTGTCGGGCATTATGATGTATGGCCGGAAGAAGCTGCCAGATATCGTGGGGAAAATATTTCAATTAGTGATTAATATTTAGTGATTAGCGATGAAGATAATCAAAGATAAATTTATTACCCCCGGGCAAATGAAGGCTCTGCACGCCACCTTCCGCCGCATCGGTATGGACGACGAAGCCCGCCACGGCTGCATCCATGAGTTTACTTCCGGACGGACACATAGCAGTAAGGAACTTACGATGCGCGAAGCTCAGCAACTGCTTGATAGACTGAACCCGATGGATGACAAAGCCAGGGCGTTGCAACGGAAGGAAGCACAGTTCGTATTCCGCGATATATACCGGTTGTCCTTCCTAATCCCGCAGTTGAACCAAGGGTTCACCAGCGACAGTGAAGAAGAATATCAGATGAATGTGGCGAAACTGAACGTCTGGGCGCGGAAATATACGAAGGCCCGCAAGGATGTGACAAGGATGGCCCTCTGGGAACTACAGGAGACGAAGAAGCAACTGGAGGCATTTATGAGACGCGAAGAAAGAAAAACGAAAAAATAATTAGATTATGAGAAAGCAACAAGAGATCAATCGTGCAGTAGCTATTCTCTGCAAGAAGGGCGACCGGATCAGCGTGGCTCAAGCGGAAGTGTTGAGAGAAAAACGTTCTGAAAAACAAGTGTTTCAGGAATATGTATTATCAGTTGGAGAGGAAAAAAAGGATGATACGTTCTTCTTTGCTTTACGAGATGCTGCGCGTTATGTCGCGGGTGGACTGGAATTGGGGGAATTGATACCGGATGCCGATGAATATAAGATTTCAAATGATGAGTTCTATCAAGAGGCAAAAGCTGTAAGTGAACGGGAATTCAGGGCTATGGAACGTAAAGTCAATCTTCTGGAAAAACTAGTAAATGAATTACTTCAGGCAAGTCGTATTCGTGTTGAAAATAAGCAGGTACCCGAAGTAAATAAAGCGGATTTTCTGAACCAAAGCGAAGCGGCAAGATATGTGGGCTGCCGGAAAGAAACACTCCGTGGATGGTCTATGCGTGGTTTTATAACGGCTTATAGTATGGAAGGTGTAGTGCATTATAGTAAAAGTGAATTGGATGCCAGCCCTGCAGTACGTCATTATTGCACCGTTAGGCAATGCAGAAAGGAGGCAGAACAATGAGAGACTATATTCGCACTATTACAGAGTTTCCTAACCGCCGTCAGGAACTTGCCAACCAACTGGAAGCCAGTGCCGACCGTATCTGTGACCTTCAGGAGTACCTGATGGATGGTACCGACAAACTGAAACCTGCCGAATATGACCGTCTACTGGATGCCTACCGTGCCGAAGTGGTGCGTTACGACCGTCTTGACCGGGAACTGGCTGTGCTGGAGTCACCGAAAAGGTACGTGAATAAGGACTTGCAGCGCAAGAGGAATGAGGAAAGAAGAGCGAAGATTAATTATTAACCAATAAATAGAAAGAATTATGGATTTATCAACATTATCAGTAGAAGAACGTGCCGCCTTAAAGGCACAGCTGGATGCCGAGGAAAAGGCAGAGCGTAACCGTATCGAGCGGGAACGTGAAACGTACAAACAATTGGTGGACGCCACCGTCAAGGCCAGTGTAACGAAGTTGCAAAGTCTCTCGACCGAGATGATGCGTATTAAACAGGAAGTGTTCAACGAGTTCGGCACTGTCATCAACCTGAAGAATGAGCTTTTCAAGACGAAGAGCGGCCGCCAGACTGATACTTTCACCACCAGTGACAGCCGCATGAGCCTCACGCTGGGCAACCGCGTGAACGAGGGCTGGGACGACACCGTAGAAGCGGGCATCGACATGGTGAAAGAATATATCAAAACTATGGCTAAAGATGAGAACTCTGCCAACCTGGTGGACACAGTCATGAGTCTGCTTGCTAAGGATCGCAAAGGTGCGCTGAAGGCCAACAAGGTATTGGAACTGGAAAAGCTCGCCATCAAGTCGAAGGATGAACGTTTTCTGGAAGGCATCAATATCATTAAGGCGGCTTACCGTCCGGTACCGACGTGTCAGTTCATTCAGGTGGAGATGAAGGATGAACAGGGTAATGCGGTGAATCTGCCGCTGTCACTTTCAGCGATGTAGGGTTATGGCAAAGGTAAAGTATACTTCGATTATTCCGAACGACAAGCCGCAGTGGTTGCTGAATGTACAGGCGGTAGTGTCTGACGTGCTGGATGATGTTGAATTGCAAGGCAGTGAGCGGGACTTCAGAAACTTGAAGTCTTTCATTGACGCGAAGATACAGGCGGAACGGGAGCGTGGTACTCTCTTTCGTAGTGCGGTTACCACTGAAGTCCGTACGGATGAGGGAAAGACGGTGGTTCACATCTACCGAAATCATAGTTTAGTACAAACCTATTATATTGAATAGTATGAGCAAGAGACAGGACGGGGTGCTGATCACGGCGCCCCTCTTCGGAGTCGGGCGGGAGAAGCCGGAAGAATTTCCCGGTTACAGTTGTGGCTACTGCCAGGGGAATGGCTATGTGATTGATCCGGACATTATTACCGAATGTGTGAAAAAGCCGTGTCCCTCGTGCGGCGGTACAGGGAAAGTGAAAGCGGTCGTTACCATCGACTGGATACCTGATGGAGAATTGAAACCTTACTTTAAAAATGAATAGCCAAAATCAAGTAATGAATATATTGAGAAGTGAACGTGAAATATGGGATTTGCTCAACCAATGTACAGAGGCAGAAGAAACAGGTGCTTCCAATTATCCCGGCATGAGTTACGAACAAGGAATTAAAGCGGCGATTGAATGGATAATTGGAGATGTTAAAGACCATCCCATAAATGATTAATAACCAAGAAAGAAAGGAACATTATGGCAAAAACAGCTGATAAATTTGTATTAGGTGTCTCCCCGTTGACCGGGGACGCTTTCATTACAGCGACAGATAAAAATGGTTGCATGACAGATAATCGTAGAAAACTAAGTCGTTCGGAAGTCTTTGCATTCATGCATCAATTCGCGCAAGAAGAAGCCGAGAAACTCGGTTCTGATACTTTTTATGTAACAGCCGGAGGAAAGCGTGTTTTAGAGATTAAAGTTTTAGAGAAAGATTAAAAACCAGATAGGAATGAAGAAGAAATTAGTAATAGAAAAGTGCTGCAATTGCCCTTTTTATAAAAGGATTGCTGTTAAGAATGAAGCTTTAAAAGCTGTTTGCTTTGGCAGAAATAAAGTGTATTACTTATTGAATGATACCGAATCTTCTATACCAGAAGATTGCCCTTTGGAAACAATAGAAGAAAGTAATTAATGTATAACAATTTAGAAATGAATAAATTTATTGAAAAATACATAAAAGAAGAAGACCTGAAAAAGATGCCAATCAATCAGGTGAAAGTATGTAAACAGATATATACCACCTACAAAAATGTTGGTAATGATGATATTATGTTGTTATCTGCAGATCGGAAGAGCGTCGTGT